>OGDY01001336.1_pt1 | contig 28088 bp, 35 predicted proteins | sample 1570341 | NCBI WGS metagenome assembly OGDY01 (sample SAMEA2581972, study PRJEB24529) | metagenome | biome: Human gut stool | place: China | collected 2011 | reverse complement strand
CTATCGGGAAAATAGGCAAGTGATATGGGGTAGTTAATTTAAAACTGTTATACTAATTTCTGACGGATGGTCTGTACGCAATCATTCAGCATGGCAAGATCTACCTTCCCATCCGGTCCGAATGCCGTAGCCTCTACGGTAAAGGTATCATCATAGCCAATCTCACGGATAAACGCAAAGAACCGGTCAAAATCAATCCAGCCCTTTCCGACCGGAAGCGTTTTCAACTTTCCCCACTCCATATAGCTGCCACCATAATCATTCACATGAAAATGCCGGATATGATGCTCCTTCCATAAGAAGCTGTATTTTTCCTCATATAAAAGATCAAGCTGCCCATGAAAAGCAGCCATTTTTGTATCAAATATAAGATGAATATCCGGATAACGGTCAACCAGCTGGCAGAAATGATGCATCGGATCCTCTACGTTACATACTACATTTTCAACCAGAAGATCAACTCCGTAATCTGCTGCAACCTCTGGTAGCTGCAATTCTCCATACGCTTTCAGATTGTTCTCAAAATAATGATCACTGGTTATCCCGTCCCAGAGATGCATCACCATCTTACGTGCTCCGATTTTCTTCGCAATCTTGCAATTAATCTCAAATCTTGAAAAAGCATCCTTCCAGTTCTCCGCACCCCCGAGACTAATTGCCTCTCCGACGGATTTCTGACAATGCATCACCGGAAACTGTACCGGAAGAGCAAGTAATTCTTCCAGTAAAGCATCCACCTCCGGATACCAGTCACTGTACATCATAAATTCCAGTCCGTCATAATTGAGTTCCTTCACAAACTCGCGGATCAGATGATAATTTCTTCCGTTCGGCCGTCCGATCAGACAGCCTGTTGAGCACAAAATCTTACTCATGATTTCTTCCATTCCTTATTTGTAACTATTCAGAGCCATGCAAATTATGACAATATGTAACAGTTCATCCAGGCAGAAATGTTATGACAATAGGGACGTCGAATGCTCGCATTCGTAAGGACATTGGACATATTCTGGTTTTCTACTCCATTTATGTCCAAAATACACTTGATCTTTGGACATAATAACTTCGTTTTACCGTTCTGTGTCCAATTCCAGTCAAAATCAGCCTGTTTTACTGCTATATTTCCATCCTTTTGGACATAAAACTGCTACTTGGCCATCATATGTCCAAATCCTTACCACCTTATGGTTATTTACCTTATGATTATTTACCTTATGATTATTTACCTTATGGTTATTCACCCCATGGTTATTTACCTTATGATTATTTACCTTATGATTATTTACTTTATGGTTATTCACCTCATGGTTATTTACCTTATGATTATTTACCTTATGGTTATTCACCTCATGGTTATTTACCTTATGGTTATTCACCTCATGGTTATTTACCTTATGGTTATTCACCTCATGGTTATTTACCTTATGGTTATTCACCCCATGGTTATTTACCTTATGGTTATTTACCTTATGGTTATTTACCTTCATTATGCATCATTCCTGCACTTTGGGACATTTTCCAATTCAAATACCAAAAGCAGACACCCGTTATCAAAACACTCACTATGGTTGCCATGATGCATGTATTACGGCTCAATCCGGCTAACCGGTTGTCATAGGTGATGCTGTACACGCCAAGATTGGCAACCATATGCACCAGTACCGGTGCAAGAAATCCTGCATATTTTTCATAAACCCATGCCAAAAGGATTCCCATAAGGGTTCCATAAACCGCCTGCACCCAGTTACCATGAAGTCCTCCAAAGATTAAAGCAGAAATCAGCATCGCGGGGAGCACTCCAAAGGTACGTTTCAGACGTTGATAGGTAATTCCACGATAAATGATTTCCTCCGTAACCGGTGAAACCACTCCATATAAAAAAAGTCCAATAAAGAAGCTGACTCCGTACTGCGCATCAGCCACCTGCTGGTAGCCGGTCGAATTCGAAACCACGCTGAAAAGTCCCATGCCAAAATTCAGGCTGAACGCTGCTCCCAGTCCCAGAACCGCAATCCACAGATATTTCTGTATTACTGCAAAATCTGTGAGTTTCTCGCCATTCATAACATTTGATATTTCATTACGAATCATAGTTCTAAACGGCAGAAGTGCCAGAATTATCGTGATTGCATACAGAATTCCCTTCAGGGTATCGGAATGCTCACTTAAATAGGAAATAACCTGATCTCCTGCCATACCGGCTCCGTAATTTACCAACGCCCATAAAAATATTTCGATCAGATCCTGCAGCAGGGAATAAATTGCAATGGGCAGCAGAACATAAAGCACCTTGACCATAGAACGCCATGTTGCAATCTCTTCCTTATTCCATTTTGTTTTCAGCCATGTTAAGTAATACTTCATTGTTTCCGCCTGTCCACTTCCTATCACGGTCGTATCAGAAAATCTGTCATTTCTTCTATGGAATCCACGATATAATCGGCTCCCGCCTGTTCCAGCTCCCCTTCATCTGCAAAACCAAAGCTGACCCCGACGGCCGTTACGCCGTGCTTTTTGGCTCCACAGATATCAAATTTACGGTCTCCCACCATTACGCATTGACTGTATCGGTCTTTATCCGGTAACGCCTGTACTCCAAGCTCTGATAACGCCCGTTCTACAATTTCTTCCTTGGTTCCATGGCTGCCATCCGGTGCACTTCCAACCACCACATCAAAATATTGCATTAAATCAAAGTGTTCCAGGATCCTCCGCACGGAAACCTCCGGCTTACTTGATGCAATGGCAATCTGAATTCCTTTTTCTTTCATCTGCTGCAGCATCTCCGGCACACCTTCGAACACCTTATTTTCATAAGCGCCGATAGGAATAAACCGCTCCCGGTATACCGTGCAGGCTTCCCAGGCCTTTTGCTCCGGGAACCCGTAAAACTGCATGAAGCTGTCTGCAAGAGGTGGTCCGATGAACGCCTCCAGCTTCGTAAGATCCGGTTCTTCAATACCATAATGATGCAAAGCATATTGCACGCATTTTGTTATTCCCTCCCTTGGATCCGTTAATGTTCCATCCAGATCAAATAAACAATACTGATACATTTTTCTTCCTTCTTATTGTTCTAAATAGTTCCTTGTATTTTAAGAAAATTGGCATATCTCTGAATAATTACAATTTCAGCTTTGCAAATAAATCTCCAAGGCTTGTCCCTACACTTTCGTTGGAACTGAAGGAGGCTGTATCAAAATCTTCTACTTCCGAAGCTTCCTGTTCTTCTGCTACTGCCTTGATACTTAAGGAAATTTTGCCATCGTTTGTGTTGAGTACTTTAACCTTGACCTTATCCCCTGCCTTCAGCACCTCGGACGGCTTCTTAATACGCTTCTGGCAGATCTGTGATATATGTACCAGTCCGCTTAATCCGTCCTTCAGATCAATAAATGCACCATACGTCTGCAGGCTTTCCACGGTTCCTTCCAGAATCGTTCCCGGTACGATCATTGCTACCTTGTGATCATGCTCTTCTTTCTGCTGTTCTTTCAGGATTTCTTTGGCTGATAACACCAGTTTTTCTTTTTCCTGATCTACAGTGATCACACGAACCTTCAATGTTTTTCCTACATAAGCAGATGGATCCTCTACATAATTCAGATCAAGCTGGGAAGCTGGAATAAATCCCCGGATTCCTTCTACATACGCTACTGCGCCTCCATTGACCGCTTCGGACACTTTTACCGTAACATCTGTTTTTTCTTCCTTCATCTGTTCTAAAACGTCCCAGGAAAGTACTTCATTGGCTTCCTTTTTGGAAAGAAGAATATTGCCCTGTCCATCATCCATACGGATGACCGTTGCTTCAATGACATCTCCTGCTTTCACATCATTCAAAAGAGAAAAGGCCGGATCATTACTCATATCCTCTGCCTTGATAATTCCCTGCGTATAATATTTCAGATCCAGTGTGACCTCTTCCTCATTAACATCAATTACTGTGCCACTGATCACATCTCCTTCTCTGATTTTGCGGAAGGATGCTTCTAATTCCTTCTCATAATCCTTCATGGTTTCTTCCATAATCGTGTCCTCCTTCTTTCCGGCAATCTATAAATCATTTCAAATACCTGACAATTTATAACTCACATGCCCGTGCTTCGCACTCTTTGTCTGACTGTCGTCAGACGCATGTTCTTCCCATCTGACACTCACGAATCCGCACTTCGCGCTCTACGTCCTGCTTCGCTGGACTTTCGTTCGTTTGATTGTAACTCACATGCCCGTGCTTCGCACTCTCTGTCTGACTATCGTCAGACGCATGTTCTTCCTATCCGCTCTCACGAATCCGCACTTCGTGCTCTGCGTCCTGCTTCGCAGGACTTTCGTTCGTTTGATTGTAACTCACATGCCCGTGCTTCGCACTCCTTGTCTGACTGTCGTCAGACGCATGTTCGTTAAGGAGCCAGGAAAACCAAATGCCTCCTGCGGAGTCGCTTGGTTTTCTTTTGGCTCCTTACATTATACAAAAAAACGGGCAGTAAATCCACCGGATTTTCGCACTTGTTTGTTTCCATAGGCTCTCAGGCAAATACAGACATCAGATTTGCTTTTAACGGTACATAATCGTAGCAATTCGGATACAGTAATGAATGGCCATGGCTGAACTGTTACATAATTTGCATGGCTCTGAATAGTTACATTTTATGATTGATTTCTACACCAATATCTTTTATGATGTTAGAAGTCATTTTAGTTGATAGGATCTATGTATCCGCAATTGTATAACAGCAGTATTTTTTAGTAACAGCAACAATAAAAGCAAAATGGAGAAAACCGGATGAGTATTTTAAACGTAGAACATTTAACACACGGTTTTGGTGACCGCGCCATTTTTAACGATGTATCCTTCCGTCTATTAAAGGGCGAACACATCGGGCTGATCGGTGCGAATGGCGAGGGCAAGTCCACCTTTATGAATATTATTACCGGAAAGCTGATGCCGGATGAAGGTAAGATCGAATGGGCTAAAAATGTCCGTGTCGGTTACCTGGATCAGCATACGGTATTAGAAAAAGGAATGACGATTGAGGATGTTCTTAAATCTGCATTTAACTTTCTGTTTGACATGGAAGCTCAGATGAATGACATCTGTGATAAAATGGGCGAAGCCTCCGAAGAAGAACTGGAACAATACATGGAAGATCTCGGAACCATTCAGGATATGCTGACCATGCATGATTTCTATATGATTGATGCCAAGGTGGAAGAAGTGGCAAGAGCACTGGGACTCCTGGACTTAGGCCTCGATAAAGACGTCACCGATTTAAGCGGTGGACAACGTACTAAAGTGCTGCTTGGTAAGCTTCTTTTGGAAAAGCCGGACATCCTGCTTCTGGATGAGCCAACCAACTATCTGGATAAGGAACACATAGAATGGCTGAAACGCTACCTTAACGAATATGAGAATGCCTTTATTTTAATATCACATGATATTCCATTTTTAAACAGCGTCATTAATTTGATTTATCATATGGATAATCAGGAGCTGAACCGCTATCCCGGAGATTATGATAAGTTCCAGGAAGTGTATGCCATGAAGAAATCCCAGCTTGAAGCTGCCTATAATAAGCAGCAGAAGGAAATTGCCGACCTGAAGGATTTCGTTGCCCGGAACAAGGCACGTGTTGCCACCCGGAATATGGCAATGTCCCGTCAGAAAAAGCTGGATAAGATGGATGTAATCGAACTTGCTTCCGAAAAGCCGAAGCCGGAATTCCACTTTAAGGAAGCACGGACTCCCAGCCGCTACATCTTTGAGACAAAGGATCTGCTGATCGGCTACGAAGAGCCACTGTCCTCGCCTTTAAATATCCGAATGGAACGTGGACAGAAGATCGTTCTCACCGGTGCAAACGGTATTGGTAAGACTACCCTTTTAAAAAGTATTCTTGGTCTGATCCCTCCGCTGTCCGGTTCGGTAGAGCTTGGTGATTATCTGGAAATCGGATATTTTGAACAGGAAATGGACCAGAATGTATCTACAACCTGTATCGAAGAAATCTGGAAGGACTTTCCAAGCTTTACCCAATATGAGGTGCGGTCTGCACTTGCCAAATGCGGTCTTACCACAAAGCATATTGAAAGCCGTGTCCGTGTTTTAAGTGGTGGTGAGCAGGCGAAGGTCCGCTTATGTAAGCTCATTAACAAGGAGACCAATATTCTTCTGCTCGATGAGCCGACCAATCATCTGGATGTCGATGCCAAAGAGGAATTAAAACGCGCGCTCATCGCCTATAAGGGCAGCATCCTCATGGTCTGCCATGAGCCGGAATTTTACGATGGTCTGGCTACCGATGTCTGGGACTGCACCAAGTGGACCACCCGCCTTGTATAAAATTAAAATTCTCAGTTACTCAGCCCCAAACAGCAGATTAAAGTTTCGTCTTAAAACAGGACATCGCATGATGTGATGTCCTGTTTTATCGTTTTCCTGCTATCGGCTTACCAGATTCCCATCACATGCTGCATAACAAGGCTTACGATGGTAATACCACACCAGCATGATGCCCCTACAATAATCGGTTTGCCTCCTGTTTTAATGAGCTGAATCACATTACTGTTTAATCCAATGGCTGCCATTGCCATAATAATCATAAATTTTGATAATTCCTTCAGTGGTTGAAAGACACCGGCGTCAATTCCCAGATTCACGCAAACCGTTGTGATGATGGCTGCAATGACAAAATAAAGGATAAACATCGGAAATGCTCTTCTTAAACTGAATTTTGAATCCTGCTTTCCATCTTTGGCATTCTTTCCGGCACGAATTAAGGATAATACCAGGGTAATCGGAATAATGGCCAGCGTTCTTGTAAGCTTTACCGTCACTGCCTTATTCAGCGTCTCACTTCCGAGATTCCACATACTGTCCCAGGTTGATGCAGCAGCCGTTACCGACGAGGTATCATTGATTGCTGTTCCTGCAAAAATACCAAAGGCATCGCCATGCATGGTATCAAATCCAATCGCTTTTCCCAGAACCGGGAAGAAAATCGCTGCCAGCACATTAAAAAAGAAAATGACCGCAATCGACTGGGCAACCTCATTGTCATCCGCATCAATTACCGGAGCTGTTGCCGCAATGGCCGAGCCTCCACAGATGGATGATCCAACTCCTACCAATATAGAGGTATTGGCAGACACTTTAAGGGTTTTTTGTAAAATCCATGCAATAAGAAGCGATGTAGTAATCGTGCAGATGATAATGGGAAGGGATTGCCTTCCTGTTTCAAAAATCACACCCAGATTCATTCCAAATCCGAGCAGAACAACCGCCGTCTGCAGAATGATCTTTGATGTCCATTTAATCCCTGCTTCTGCTTTCCCTTTCTTTCTCCAGAACATCGCAATGATCATTCCTGCGATAATTGCAATTACGGCTCCTCCCACAACCGGAAATGTTTTTCCAAGGAGCCATGCCGGAATCGCGATTGCAAGACAGACCAGAATACCACTCCCGTTTTTCTTTATGAAGTTCATTTGCTCATTGCCTCTCTTTCGTATCTATACAGATAAATATCTTTCCATCTGTGAAGAGTTTATATAACTATCCAGACTAGATCTGCTATATGCACAGCGAGTATTTATTAAATGTACGTTTAACTTTCGCTTTATATCATTATCACATGCCATATCAGATGTTATATATAAGTTCTGATTTTTACTTCTTCCCGGCTGAACAAAGGATTTCCACGCCCTTTTTCAGCCTTTCCAAGCCCTCCACTACTCTTGCTCTCGGACATGCAATGTTCATTCTGAGGAAGTCCTCGCCTCCCTTTCCGAACTGTTCTCCTGCGGATAGATAAAGGCCGGTTGCTTCCCGGATTCGTTCTGCTGCCTGTGAAGCACTGCTTCCCAGGCCTCTGCAATCCAGCCACAGCAGATACGTGGCATCGGATGGAACCACCTTTAACTGTGGAATCTGTTCCTTAACATATTCTATAACAGTCGTTTTGTTTTCTTTGATATAGCTTCGTAATTCATCCAGCCAATTACTGCCCCTCGTAAAGGCTGCAACCGCCACATCCACTGCAAATGCATTCGGTTCTGCAACCTCATCGGTATTCAGTGCTCTCCATACTTTATGCCGGATTACCGGGTTCGGTACCGCTACCGCAGCCGTCTGCATTCCTGCAATATTGAAAGTTTTGGTGGGAGCGATACACATAATGCATTGATTCCTGCAAATTTCCGATACCGATGCATAAGGTACATATTCTTTCCCTGGATCCGTAAGGTCACAGTGAATTTCGTCTGAAATGACAAGTACATGATACTTATCACACAGCTCGCCTACTCTTGCAATCGTTTCCCGGTCCCAGATCTTACCTCCCGGATTCTGGGGATTGCAGAAAATCAAAAGTGATGTCTGGGGATCGGACAGCTTCTCTTCCAGATCTTCAAAGTCAATATGATATCCATCCTCTTCATAAATCAGTTTATTTTCTAATACATTACGTCCGTTATTATAGATAGAATTGAAGAAAATGTTATAAACCGGAGTCATAACCACCACTTTTTCCGCTGGAGTGGTCAGCTTCCGAACCGTACTCGAGATGGCCGGGATCACACCCGTACAGAAAATGAGCCAGTCCTTTTCCATCGTAAAATGGTGTCTCAATTTCCACCAGTCCACATACGCCTGCTGCCATTCCTCCGGAATGATCGAATACCCGAATACTCCATGTGCGGCACGCTTCTCAATCGCCTCGCGGATCTCCGGAGCCGTCTGAAAGTCCATATCATAGAATTCCTGCATGAATTTTATTGCTCCGCCGCCCACTTGATTTTTATGGTCGAACCAAGTCGAGCCACGGAGCGTTATGCTGTCGTGCCTGCCCGAACCGTCGTAGTAAATGAGCTTATGCTCTCTGCCGACACGTTCCAGCTTTTCACCCCGCATACGCAAAAACTGCTCCAAGTCTACCGAATTTGCAAGGACTTTTTGTTCGTCTGTAAATGGGATATATGGCATAACTACACCAACCTTTAATACTTGACATTTTCATCAAGCTTACCCAAAAGCTGCGAAAAACTCTGTCTTTCCATCATATCCGAACTGAGAAATGCACCCGATACAACGGTAAGCTTGTTCTCGTTCAGCACAGCGTAGGTTTCCGTGTATCCGAACTGCGTCGCCATACCATCGGATTTCTGAACAGAGCCGTACCGCTGATATTTACACTTAGAAACAACACTGCTTGTCATTCGGTAACTCGAAACAAAGTCATCTTCGGTGATACCGCTCATCTGTGCGGAGGTCTGTCCGAAGTAATAATCTCCGAAGTTTTCAAGGATATATTCCATATCGTGATCAAGATCACTCTGACTTAGATCAATACACAGAACATCGATCATACCGCCGCCGTTTGAGCCTTTCAAAGTAATTTTATTCACACCGTTTGAGTTATCAATTTCGTTCTCAAAGGAACTGCCTTTCATTGCTTCTGTTACCAATGCGCTTGTATCTGCAAAGCATATATTTGAATCGAAAAATTCGGCAATAAAGGTGTCCGTCTTTATCTTTTCATCCTCTAAACTGCTTTCAGCCTCCGAAGAGGCAGCCGAGTCGTGTATGGACTCGGCTGTGGTAGTAGCTGTTGTTTTCGTAACAGCATTCTGAATCGGCGGACTGATCGTTCCGCAAGCTGTCATTGTCAGCATAATCGTCGCTAAAATTGCAGTCATTACTTTTGCTTTCATATTCATTTTCCCCCTATCAGATTATGCTCCAGATGTACAGCGGACAGGTCTGAAAATATGGATCAAGATATGAATGGAATTCCTGATCCAATTGAAATAGGAAAACAGGCTCTAGAACAGTAGAAGATAAATTCTGATATTGCTACTAAACAATTAGAACTTAACAATAAGCGTAGAGAAATAGAGCAGAAGAGAGAAGCTGAAAATAAGAAGATATAGCTTGAAAAAGATAGAATGAAGCATGAAACTGAGTTGCAACGTATGTCTGATAAAGCTGCTATGGATAGAGAGAAATTAAAAGCAAAGACAGCTTTGCGAAATAAAGTGGTAGGTGAATCTAAATCTAAATAAACATGAATTGGTTTAAAGAAACATGGTGGTTAGTAAAGCAGCTATTTACTACTACTAAAAATAAAGATAAAGTATAGTATAAGCATATGGATCATTATCCATTTAGTGGTTACTCTGCAATGAGTTGGTGTGGGCATATTTTAACCAAAAAGAAAGAATCTGATATTAAAACTACTACTTGGAATCACGAAAATATACATTTATAGTAGGCTAAAGATAAAGGTAGTTGGTTAAAGTATTATGCTGATTATGTATGGGAGTGGATTAAAGGTAATCCTATTATTTACCCAGCATCTTCTGCATACTATACGATCCCTTATGAAATGGAAGCATATGCAAACGAAGATAAATCTGATTACGAAATTAATACAAATAAGTATAAAATAAAAAATCGTAAAAAGACTTACAAAGAGAATAGGAAAAATTGGTTTAACTATATTAAAACTTTATAATTATGGCATGTGGTGGAAAGAAAGGTGGCAAGAAGTCATCTAAAAGTGGAAAGAAAAGTAAATAATTATGGAACGTGAAGCATTTAGATAGAGAATGCAACAGTATAAGTAGGCTAGGGAAAGTAATCCCTAGCTGAAATACTGGGACTGGAAAAGTACTGTTTAGAGAGAACCTTTAGACGGCGTTTATGAAGATTGTAGATTTATAGACCAAAGTGAGCCTAGGTTTGAACTACGTAAAGGTTAGCAGTATTATGCAAATCCTAATAGTTTAAAATTAATGAAAAGTTTAGGTAGAACTATAAAAGTATTAGGACCAATTGGAGAAGTTATTCAAAATTTATTTCCTAGTGAAGAAGCAGAAGTATTAGAGGATGCTAGATATAAATATGAAAATGCTTTAAAACCTAAAGTATATGCAGATGGTGGTATTATAGATGAAGATCCACCACAAAATACTAGTGAAAGACCTATTACTAACTTTGACCCTAAAGGAGATCCATATAATCCTACATATGGATATAACCCAGGTGCAGGCTATGTTTCAAATTCAGATCCATTGGGCAGTCTATATATAGAAGGAGCTTTACTTAATCCAGTATTTAAATTAGCAGGTAATGTAGTATCTAATGTCGCTAGAGGATTAACCAAGTACTCTTCTAAATATGTACCAGAAGTAAAAAGAACTGTATAGGATAAGATAAATAATTTATTCCGTAGAGAAGCTGAAGATAAAGCTCGTACATATAAATTATATGATGATGCTATAGAATCTAGAAATAGAATAATTGAAGATCTATATTCTAATCCAGCTTATATGGAAAGAGCTAGATAGATTTAGAATACTTACGGTGATAATTATGCGCAAGTATACGAAGATATAATTAATTAGTATAACACTAATTATTGGAATTTACCTAATCCTGTCATAAAACAATTAGATGCTAAGGCTAAAATGCAGGCTAAGGATGCAGCTGTAAATAGGTATATCACTAGAAGACAACCAGCAGGATATGATGATTTTGAATATTAGATAAATAGAAATCTTACAGAGATAGATTATCCTACTACTAGACATGAATTAGGACACTATGTAGATTTCAATTTAGCTAAAAGTTCAAATCCTGATTATAGCAACTCTATGTTTGCAGAGTTAAAAAGAGATTTATCAAAATAGAAGAATCCATTATTTCCAGATAAAACTGATTATTATAGCAAAGGTACAGAATAGAAGTCTTATATGAATACTCTTAGAGAGTATATGTTTAAGACTGGTATGATTAATAATATAGGAGATAAGGTAACTTCTAGATAGATTAAGAAAGCTATAAGATCATTACCTAAAGATATGAGATCTATTGAAGCTGCTTATCTTCAATTTGCTACACCTGGATAGTACACAAAGTGGTTTAACAAGATACCTTTACTTGGTACTTATCCAATAGTAAATAAACAATTTTAGAATTATGAAGAAGATAAAGATAAAGCCAGAGAATAGAGGTAAGTTCAATGCAACTAAAAAGAAAACAGGAAAGACAACTGAAGAGCTAACTCACAGTAAGAATCCTGTAACAAGAAAAAGAGCAATATTCGCTTAGAATGCTGCTAAATGGAATAAAGGTAAAAAGAAGAAAAAATAAATCTAATTAAATATTTTAATTATGGATAAAAAAATGACATTAGGTGGATTTGAAGCTGTACTAGATAGCTTTATCCCTAATCCAGACGGTGGTTTTAGAAATTCAAATGTTGATGAAAACATTAATGTTAACGCTGATGAATTTGAATCACTAGACGATGAAGAATTGGAAGACATTAAAAATAACAATATCGAAGTAAAGAATAAGAAAGAAAAACCAGTAGAAGAACAAGATACTGAGGAAGAAGAAATTGAAGAAGAAGATATTGAAAATAAACCAAAACGTAAGCCTGGTAGACCTCGTAAAGAAGAAACTATTGAGGAAGAAACAGAAGAGGAAGAAGAGGTTGAAGATAACAATGAGGAAAATGTTGTTACTAACTTCTTTGATACTGTGGCTGAAAAACTCAATTGGGAATTTGAAGAAGGAGAGGAAAAACCCAAGAGTGTAGATGAGTTAATTAATTACTTCCAAAATGTCATTGAAGAAAATAGCAAGCCTGAATACTCTAGTGAAGAAGTTGAAGCACTAGATAATTTCGTAAAACAAGGTGGAGATTTAAAGAAGTATTTAACTATTGATGCTGAATTAGATTTAGATGATATTGACATTGAAGATGAAACTAATCAGAAATTGGTAGTAAAACAATTACTTAAAGAAAAAGGGTTCTCTACTAAGAAGATTGATAAGTTAGTAAGTAGATACGAAGAAGCTGGATTACTTGAAGATGAAGCACAAGACGCTTTAGAAGATCTTAAAGAGATTAAAGAGGAAAAGAAGAAACAGCTATTAGAGGATCAGAAAAAGGCTTATCAGATATAGTTGCAGAGACAACAGCAATTCTACGATAACGTTGTTAGCGAAATAAAAGGCTTAAAGAATATACGTGGTATTACAGTCCCTGAAAAAGATAAAAAGGTTTTAATGGATTATATACTTAAGCCAGACACAGACGGTAAAACAAAGTACCAAAAGGACTATGCTAAGGGTGGTGTTAAGAATCTGATAGAATCAGCATACTTTACAATGAATGCTGACAAACTTATTGAGGCTGCTAAACGTGAAGGAAATAATTCAGCTATTGATAAGTTTAGACGAAGTTTAAAATCTAGTAGTATTACTACTAAATCTAGAAAACAAGCTACGGGTTCTGATGATGATCCAATTTGGTTCTCAGCTGCACGACAACTGCGTATATCATAATAATTAATTATATAAATAAAAAAATTAAATTACTAGTATTTTATGGATAATAATATTCTTAATAACCTCCAATTATACAAAGGTAAATGGTTTTCTGATTTGATCGACACTAATAAGATTAGTCTCGCTTCTCAGCAAAGACCTTATGAGGTATCTACTATCCTGTCATACGTATTTGGTACTAAAGATAATGGTTACAGTACTTCTCTTGATATGTTGACAGGTGGTCTTGGAAATGTAATGACTATTGATCAGCCTTCATTTGAATGGGGTGTTATGATCGACCAAGATAGAGCTGTTACAATTCGTGACGCTAAATGGAATGGTGCTGCAATTAGTGAAAATTCTACTCCAGGTTTGGGTAATACTCCTATTACTTTGTGGTTGGAAGATGCATGGTTTGGTCCTGGTGCTACTATCGAATTTGATGATAAGAGTCAAGCACGTATTCAGGATGCTCCGTATCAAGATGGCAATCTGTATGTTTATACAGTATTTGTATCTAATGGTAGTCCCGCTTCTTATATTGACCCTGCTGTTTTAGCTTCTGGTTGCCAAGTAAACCGTTTGGCTTCTGCTTATGAAGAATACAGTGAAGAGGCTGATATCCTGAACTACAATACTCACTTCAAGATGCGTAACTATTTGACTACAGTACGTCTGTCTTATGATATCACAGGTTCTGCTTACTCTACAGTTATGGCAGTAGCTTTGAAAGATCCTAAGACTGGTAAAACTTCTTATTTGTGGTCTACATTCCAGGAATGGGTTGCAATGCGTGAGTGGTACAAACGTCTTGAAAGAGCTTTGGTATACAATCAGAACAACGTAAACAAAGATGGTTCTTGTAATCTGAAAGGTAAGAACGGTCGTCCTGCATTTATTGGTGCTGGTTTGCTGGAACAGATTGCTCCATCTAACAGACGTTATTATACTCGTTTGACAGCTGAACTGTTGGAAGACTTCTTGTTTGACCTGTCTTACAATGTATTGGGTACTAATGAACGTAAGTTCGTTGCCTTGACTGGTGAAATGGGTATGCGTGAATTTGACCGTGTACTTAAAGAAAAGATGGCTAACATGAACTTGATTGATACAGTATTCGTAACTGGTTCTGGTGATAATTTGAAGTTCGGTGGTCAGTTTAAGACTTACGCAATGTCTAATGGTATTGAATTGACTTTGAAGTATTTCCCGTTGTATGACAATACTACTTACAATCGTCAGTTGCATCCTGTTACTTTGAAACCGTTGGAATCTTACCGTATGACATTCTTGGATTTGGGTCGTCGTGATGGTGAAGCTAACATTGTTAAAGTAGTTCGTAAAGATCGTGAATTCGTTAACTGGTGTACAGCTGGTTCTGTAACTCCTGCTGGTTACGCTCACTCTAACACAGAAGTTCGTTCTAACGCTAAGGATGGTTACTCAGTACACTTCTTGGGTGAAGTAGGTATTATGTTACGTGATCCTAGGGCATGTGGAGAATTGATCATGATGGCTGAGTAATTCAGTTAAAAAATATTAGGGGCTTGAATACTAGCAAGCCCCTATAATACTAACTTGATAATCTAATTTTATAATTATGGAAGTAATCGTTAGAATGACAAAAGTAAATCCTTGGACAGGATTGATTAAATGGTCTAACTGCTTTGATTTTATTAGTTCTTACTGGACTAGATCTGGTAGTAGATACACTGGTTTAAAAGCAGATAAAGCTAGAGAACTAGAACAGAAAATGGGTAAAGCTGAAGGAGAATTAGATCCTGATAGTACATTTTGGGATACATTTGCAATTAAGATTGGTAAGAAAGAATTAGTAATTAATACGGATAGACCTGAAGGTGAATTGCAATATTTATTCCTATTAGGACATAAGAGAGTAGCAAATGGCATTGATAAAGTAACTCCATCTACTGATTATGTACTTATAAATAAAGAAGCTGAAGCAGAACAAATTAATAAAGCTAACAAAGTTAAACGTGATGCTTATAGAGCATTGGATAAGATGAGTCTTGAAGATATGCGCAAATGTCTTAGACTTCTTGGAATTAAAGCTGACACTATGTCTAATGAATTGGTTGAAGCTAGACTTGGTGAAAACGTAGAAGCTGATCCAGCAAGATTTATTAGAATTTGGGTAGATAATCCTAATAAAGAAATTAACTTTGTAATTGAAGAAGCTTTAAGTAAAAATATTATTCGTAAGAACAGAGCATCATATTACTTTGGTACTGATCTTATTGGTAACGGTCTTGAAGATGTAATTGCATATTTGAAAGACAAAAAGAATCAAGATATTTACTTAAGTATTATGTCTGAAATAAAATCTAAATAATGACTAGAGAACAATTTCACTCATATTTTAAAGTAGCAATGGACAAGAACTCTCAAAGCGTAGCCTTTGGGGGTTGTCCTGCTTTCTTACCAGAAGAAATAGATTACTGGTTAGATCAAGGTTTATACCAAGAAATCAGTAATAAGTTTACTGGCAATAACTACTTAAAGACTAGCTTTGAAGGATCTGTAAAACGTATTCACGATTTAGAAAAATTAGTACGTACAGATGTTAACGTTGTTGCTAATACTGAAACAAATTCAAATAGATGTTATGTTACTAACTTATTCAACGGTGACAGAATGTTCTTTGTAGATGCAGTGTTAAACTTCAATAGTAACAAAGCTACTATAAAATTAATAGATCATTCTGACGCTACTAAGTTCAAGAAGACTTATAATAACAATCCTTGGATAGAAGATCCAGTAGCTGTAATAGAAGATAATACTCTATATATATATTATGATTACTTAGCTATGAGTAGTAATAGCTATTCTGTAGATATTACCTATGTTAAGTTTCCTACTAAGATAGAAGACTTACCAGCTGAAGGTATGAGTGAAATACCAGAGTATATGTAGTTTGAAGTAATTAACAGAGCTGTAGAACTAGCATTAGAAGATATTGAGTCTAAGAGAATATAGACTAAATCACAGTTAAACCAAATAGATGAATGATTATGACAAATCGTGGATTTCAAATCGAGTTTGAACGTAGGCTATAGTTAATGGATCCTAATTTAGTTATTAAGGATAAGCTATCCTCAGACACTATTATATCATTCATTAATGAGGCAATTGATAAATTTTATAAAACAAGATACTCAGGTATTAACTTTAAAGCTCAAGGATTTGAGTAGACAGAAAAGCGTATAGATGATTTACGTACTTTAGTTCGTAAAAAGAACTATTCTAACACTTAGATAATTAAAGGAGTTAGAAACTCATACTCAGTAGAATTACCAGATGATTATGTATTATTACTTGGAGATACTGCTGGTATACAGCCGAGTGATGAATATCCTAACGAATGCTGGGAAAAAGACGATTTAGGTGCATATATAGTTAAGTATACAGATACGTTAGAATCTACGATTGAAACATTAGATAGACAATTAAGTAATTCACTATCTGAACACAAATTAAAATATTGTCAAGCTAGACCTTTAAAGTTAATTCAAGATAATAATGTAATATTATACACAGACGGTACCTATGAAGTAAGTGAATATGAGATTACATACTTAGCTAAGCCATCTAAAATTAATTCAAGTAATATTACTAATACCGAATATACAGATTTGCCAGAACATACACATATGGAAATTGTGAAAATGGCAATCTAGATTTATCTTGCTACTAAACCAATGTAGCACTATAATGCTTATTCCAACGAAATTGCTTCAATGGAATAACAAATAAATTAATGCGTTTGTCTGACCTGGAAATCTGAAATAAGGAAAGTAGAAGGACAAACTAGACTAGCGCTAAGTCTAACAATTAATTATTTTTATATAAACTATGATTACACGCGTTGATACCGTATTAATCGGAAAGAAATGCCCTACAGCCTATACTACTGTAGATGCTTTGGCTAAAGGGGACGTTGCTTTATTTGACTAGAATAAAGCACTAATTACAACTGCTGCTAATGCAGTAAATGCATCTACTGTTTATGTAGGTGTAGCTGGGGATAATATGACAATTACTCTGCCCAACGGTACTACTGCAACAAAGAGAATGGTAGAATACTCTAACGCCATTCAAAAAGCTTCTAAACCTTCGTATGTACAAGGTGATTATGTTGCACCAGTTCAAGAGAAAATCGAAATTGATTTAACTAGTGCTACTGTTGTTATCGGTCACAGATATGTTTTACGCATTGTTTATAAAGACTTATATGAAGCTCCAGGACAGTTTACTCATACTTATGAAGTAATTGCTTCAACTGAGACTGCTGATGATTTGGGAAATGCACTTTTAGTTAAAATTAACAAACACGCTAATCGTAGAGTAAGTGCTACATTTGCAAGTCATAAGTTAACTTTAACTGCAATGGAAAAAGATGACAATGAAGGAGTCAATTCTTTGAATGAATACTCTGTAGTTTCTATGGAAGCTTCTCTGTACGTTACTATTCCTGGTGCATTATTGTCTAATGTTCCTGAAGCAGTTCCTGGTGCAACTATTACTAAGACTGCTGGTAAACCTGGTAAAGGTTACTGGAAACAGGTACGTGATATGGAAGTACGTATGTTGGGTTATAAGGGTCATGTATTCACAGATGCGTATCCTGCAATTGAACCAAAACGCAATGTTGAAGAAGGTTCTACATACGATTACTTTACTATTGAAAATGATAATCTGTATTTGAGTCCTGATAATCAGTATATTAAGACCACTCCGTTGACTACAGAAGTATATATTGAACACAATACTACTAATAAAACTTCTGTATTCGCTAAGGCTCTTGAGGCATTTATTACAGGTGAAGCAGAATAATACACGGTTTCTTTATTTAAACCCAGGCGAGGTTGAGGTTTATCCTCGGCTTCGCCTTTTTAATTTTTTGTAGATATGAAAATAATTAATGCAACATTAAAGAACGATACTATAACTATAACTTTAGATGCTAAGGCTAATGTACATAAGATTTATCTAGATTCAATAATAAATCAAAAGAATATGTATTCTGATGAAGATGATAAACACACTCATGTAATATCTGACTTTGTTGCTTAGGATAATACTGTTATTGTTGATATTACTGAGTATAATGAAACTTCTTTTATAGTAAGCGTTCTTACATCAGAGGGTAATAGAGATGAAGCTATAGCAATAGATCAGAATGAATTATATTTAGCTAAAGTAAATCTACTTACTACATATTGTAATACATGTTTAGATAAACATTAGAAGCATATAATAATGATGTGTGATTTTAGATCATAGTTATTGTAGTATGCTTTAGAGCACAATCTTACTAAAGACGCTATTGAACATTACATAGATCTTAGTAGAATGTTAGGTATGATAGATTATCATAATTGTAGTAAGTGCCTATCTCCTAATAAAGTGTGTAAATGTTGTAATGGTATGTGTGCGCTATGATAAAAGAAGAATATAAAAATGGATGCAGATTGAAAGAATAGGTAAAGTATAACATTGATTATGATGATTGCCAAATTCTTAATCTAACCTGTGCTAATTACATATATGATTTAGTATAGGAATCTTCTAAATATGAAACAAAATTAGAAGACATTAAAAAGATGTTATATATGATAGAAAAGTTATTAGGACACGAAGTACAATATGATATTCCAGAATATCATGGGGATAATAAAAAATGTTATTTTGGTGTAGTATCAGATAATTTTGTTATTAATGAAGATAATATAAAACAATTAGATTATGTACTACAAGATACAAAAGATTCGCAATGTAAGTTAAGGTATGAATTAACAAATACTAGTGATTCAGCTGTAAATATAGCAATTGATTATCCTATAATCGAGATATACAAAAACAATACTGGCTATGGTAGTAGTTATAAAACTAATATTATTCCAACTGATTTAAGTAAAGATTTTTGTAAGGACAATAAGGGTATTTATGGAGAAGTAGGGAATAACATATATGATATTAACTTAGGAATTGTTAGATTTAATAATGCCGCTTCTGATTCTTCAGAATCTTATGAATATGTCAAAATAACTAAAATTCCTACAAGTGGTTTTACTTTTTTATATTCAACGTATAACATATTGAGTAAGTATTCTCTGTTATATTTAGATAATAAATTGTATATATTATCTGATGTATATGATACTGGCAATGATTCTTTTCTGAATATAAAATATTTATTTGATTCTATATCTTATACATTAGATATTTATATTAAAGTTCCAACAAAATATGGAAAATTAATAGTTAGAGATACTAAATGGGCTAATCTTAATACTTATTAGTGGTATTCTAAAAATACAGATCCATATCCATCAGAAGCCGTTGATGCTGAATTTATTTCTTCTAATGTACTTACTTTACCAAATACTTTAATTGGTACAAAAACATATGATAAATTTGGCAATGTCTTAACTTGGTCTAAATCCGATTGGCTAAATCCAGATGGGTCTCTAGTTACAAAAGTTATTTTTGCAAGCAAATTAAATGATTTTACTAAAAATAACACTATATATAATATTGTTAGATATATAGATTTAAAAGGAGAAACTCTTACTATTCCTGAAAACAGTGTACTTAATTTTATTGGAGGCGCCATTGGAAATGGAACCATAATTGGAAATAAAACTAAAGTTATAAATCTAAATGTTGATAGAATTGTTTTATCAGGTACTTGGTTTGATTCAGGAATTACTTCTAATAGACCTACTAACGTTTTAGTAGGATTTCAATACTTTGATACTACTGTAAACAAACCAATTTTTTGGGATGGCTCTAAATGGATAGATGCTACAGGAGCTACTGTATAACAATAAAATAATTAAGATATGGCATAGTATGCAACTAAAGATGAATTAAATGAACTCACAGGATTAGTAAGAACATTGTAGGGTAATGTATAGACTCTAGATACTAGTGTTGGTGAGCTTGATACATTAGTTGAAAGAATTAATCATTTAGCTACTCTTAAAGATGTCACTATTACTTATATTACAGAAGGAGATTTACTGTAGTATGCTAGTGATGGTACATGGCACAATATCCAACCATCAGCATTAGGTATTGGTGGTGGTGAAGGCGGTGGTGTAGTAGATACTTCTGTAGTAAAAGCTTTGATTAAATCTGAAGGTAGTAAGCTGTTTATAAGTAAACTATATGATGATGTATCTTCAGGTATAATTACTTTCAACGGTGGTTTAAGAAGTAATAAGATGACTTATCTAAATCAAGGAGTTTAGATGGGTACTTTTGTTACTGGTATGATTGGTGGTACAGGTGCTCAAATAGATAAAGATGGTAGAGGAGAAATGACCAGCCTTATTCTTAGAGAGTTCTTAGAAGTACCAGAATTAAGATTTAATAAAATAGATGTAGTAAGTGGTGAACTATGGAATTCAATAGCGTTTGGTACTATTGAAGATGTAGACTTAGTTAATCAAATAGTTACATTGAAATTAGAAGAAGGTGAATATAGTGGTATACATGTAAATGATATATGTAGAGGTATATTCCATAATTTTGATGGAGTTAATAATACTGAAACTGGTACTGATGATTGTGGGTTTGATAAAGTACAAGGATTCTCTACAGCTTATTTTACACCTATAGAAGTACTAGATGCTAGAGGTAAGTAGTTTAGATATTCATTGAAACAAGGTACTACATAGCATCCTTGTAAGTCAATGAAATTTGCTGTTTATGGTAACTTTACTGATGAAACCAGACAAGATAGTGCTTACTCTACTAGACAATATAAGAGATATTTAAAGAAAGTAAATACTTGGCATATTAACCCATCTAAAAACATTGCGTCACAGTTTGGTTTATTAGATGGTTTAAATATACCCGGAGCTCCTAATGACGGTAATCTTACTGGTAATGGTGCTTATATTAGTAATATTTATCTTACAGATGCTTATGTGCAGTTTACTCCTGAACAGATAGAAGACTTACACGGGCAAGATGCTTACTCTGTATCTCTTACTAGAACTGAAGGTAGTATAATTGTTGATAATGAGTTTAATATTATAACTGATTATTAGCAGCAAGAACAATTTACATTTGAAGTACAAGCGTGGAGAGGAAAAACACCTTTAACTTATAATACTGTAGTAGATAGAGATACATTCTTCTGTACTTGGGAATCTAATGGCATTGAATGTAGAGTGGATAACGGTAAGTTTACTATTACCAAAATTACCAATATTCACGACATGAAATTGCTTGTTTATGTTCATTGTGAAGGTATAGTTATATTTAATAAAGAGTTTAATCTGTCATATTAGTTAGAGGGTAACAGTCTGTGGGTAACTTATAATGACAATGATGCTACTCCCGATAGACCTGTTGGAGATGGTACTTCCTATGGATGGCATAGAAATTATACTGCATCTGCTATTTGGATGTCTACTAAAAGTGCCCGTAAAGTAGATGATCCTGATGTGCAATGGGGCGATCCTAATAGATTTAGAGGTGCTTCTGTAGCTGGTAAAGATGGTTAGTATACGGTGTTCTGTTATACTAACTCTAGTATAAAACCACCTAAACCTACTAGTTCTTAGATACCACCTGTTGATGATAACTATACTTGGTACATGTATCCACCTACTAGAGAAAGTAAGGAAGTATTTACTTGGATGATTCAAGCTACTGTATATGCAGATAAATCATTATCTGGTTGGACAGATCCTATTAGACTTACTGGGGAAACAGGTGAAGACGGTTCTGATGGAACTAAGTTAGAATTCATTTACAAAGTAACCAGTGCAAGTGATGCTCCTGATAAACCAGATACATCTCAGCAAGATGATTATATACCATTTGGTTGGTCAGATAGTCCTCAAGGAGTATCTAAAGATATGATGTATGAATGGGTATCACAACGAGAAAAGAAAGCTGCTAAAATTGGGGAAGGTGTTTGGGGAGAATTCTCAGAACCAGTTTTGTGGTCTAAGTGGGGTGAAAAAGGTATGGATGGTGATGGATATGAATATATATTTACTCGTACCGCTGATGTTGATAGAGTACCTCAAACTCCTTCGTCTATTCAATAGAATGATTATATTCCCACTATATCTAATGGTGGTTCTAAAGACTATAATTGGTCCGACGATCCAAAAGGAGTAAATGAGGATTATAAGGCAGAGTGGACTTGTAAACGTGTACGTACTGATGGAGTATGGTCTAACTTTAGTACACCAGCACTATGGTCTAATTGGGGTGAACAGGGTTTATCAGGTGGTCATTATCAATATAGATGGAAGATATCTGCTACTAAACCATCTATTCCTACAGATGCAGCTGCTTCAGGTTGGTCTACTAATAGTGAGTTAGTACCAGGAGACGGTGAGTACGTATGGTAGATTCAACGATTCGCTAATCCAGATGGTACTTTAACGGCATGGTCTAACCTTATACGTCTTACTGGCGCTGATGGTGAAGATGGTAAAGACGGTAATAGTATTGAATTTATTTATACTAGGAATGCAGATGGATCTCAACCTTCTACTCCTGCTAGTGTAAATCAAGCTGGTCATATACCTTCTGGTTGGACAAATCATCCTTCTGGTGTTACCGCATCATTAATGTATGAATGGGTATCTCAAAGATACCTAGATAAGTCTACTTAGAAATGGGGCGATTGGTCAACTCCTGGTATATGGTCTAGATACTCAGAAAGAGGTAAAGATGGCGATGGATATGAATACATCTATAGGAGATTTTCTAACTATGTTGGTGGTACTAGTTTGGCTCCAGGTGGTTAGTATTATCCGCCAGCTAATGTGGACTCTAGTGAATATCAACAAGACGATTACGTACCAGACGGATGGACTGATAATCCAACTGGTCCTACAGATGCTATTAAATATGAATATGTATGGACTAGAAAGAAGGAAAATAGTAAATGGTAGGCTTGGAAGACTGGTGCATTGTGGTCTAAGTGGGGAGATAAAGGAGATCAAGGAGATCCAGGACAAGATGGATCAGATGGATCTGATGGAGCAGATGGATATAGTATTACTATGAGTGGCGCTCCAGCATCTATTAGATCAAGTTTAGGATATTTACAAACTACTAGTTGTACACTCAGAGCTATTAAAACTAATAGCAGTGGAGTAACAAGCTAGGCATATGGTTACTTTGCTGTATATCGTTATAGTGGTAGTAGTTGGAATAAAGTATCTTCTTCTAGTTCTAATCAATCTTCTTATACTGCAAGTTGGGCTTCAGATACATATGCTACTAAATTCTGGTTTGGTTTCTGTACAGATACTGCTCCTTCACCTGATAGTCAGTGGACTGTAATCAGTTATGAAGCACCTGTAGTATATGATGGTACAAATGGATCTGATGCTGATAGTAGTTATACTATTATGCGTGATTGCGGTTATTGGAAAACTGGAGTTACTTATTATAAAGCGGCTGCAACTACGGCTATGAGCAGTAGTGAATATACTAAGTATGAGAATTACCAAAATATGACAGTTGTAGATTATGTTCAATATGCCGGTAATACATATTTGGCTAAGTCTACCAATACTAATCAAACTCCATCCTCAAGTAGTTCATATTGGCAACAGGCTAGTAAAAATAACACCTTAACTGTAAACAATCTATTAGCTAATAATGCTAAACTTGGTGAATTTAGTTTCAGTAATAATGTATTTACTTCTAGCAATGGCAAACTATCTATGAATAGTAGTACTGGTAAGCTTACATGTACTGATGCTGTTATTACGGGTGAAGTAAATGCTACATCTGGTAAATTTAAAAATCTATATTTTGAAAATTGTTTTACTAAAAATAGATTTCTAAATATTACACATCTAAATAGATCTTCATCTGATATAGATGATCCTAAATATGGTGATACATATTGTTCAAATAGTAGGTTATATTCTTATCAATCAGGTGGTTGGGAGGATGCATTAGAATTATACACTAGTTCTACTAATGCAATAAGCGTATATGCTAATCCTTCTTATTCTAAAATTATACATATGACTGGAGCAAAAGGAGGTTATACAAACAAATTGATATTACCAAGTGTTAGTGAAGATAATTATGGTACAGAAATGACTATTGTTTGTAGACAATATCCATCAATTAGAGCTATTACTGGAACAGAAGGTGATCTGCACATAGTTACATATGATAATAGAGGAAGTACTTATACAGATGAAAGAACTTTAGTTTTAGCTAAAGGTAATAACGGCGGTATATTAAACGTAGTTAGTACTCCATAGGGATGGCTCATTACAAATTGTTCGCACGATGGTTGCTCAGATTCTGGTATTATTTTAAAGTTTAAAGTTTAGTATAACGGTAGTTCATATGCAGTGGTATCGTCTAGTATACACAGTATATATAATTTTAATAATAGTAAAATTAGTTGTACTAGAAGTGGCGCAGGAGCGGTAGGAATAACTATAACTAGCGGGACTAGTTATTTTTGGACTCCGTGTGATGTACGAGTATATGGAAGTTATAGAACAGAAGGTGTAACTGGTAGTAATGCTCATCCAATATATGCAACTTTAATATCATATAGTACTGGAGTTGCTGCTTTGAGCATAAGTGTGCAATTAGCAGATGATGATACTCTAAATGATGGTAATTTCTATGTAGATATTTACGGTGGTTTTGCACAATATATAGGAAACAAACCGACTTAATTTTATGAATATACACAATCAAATTAAATAGTTAAGTGATAGAGAACTACTAGAGGGCATCTATTAGATGCTCCTAGTAGTAATGTAGGAGCAATTAGTTAGTGATAGTAAGCAATTAGGTATAAATGTTATAGCTGATTTATTAGTAGATAATATGTATAGAAACAGAGAAAGAAATGAAAACAATAACAATGCGCCATATCTTGGGCAACAAAGTATTACAATATGATGTTGATGACAGAGGAGTTATCGTAGATGAGAGAGAAATTGATAGAGACGATATGTCAAAGCCTGTAGATGTTTATGCGGTAAATTTTAATGACTGGAGACCGCATCCCTCTGTAAATGCTGATATAATTATAACAAGCACCTCATTGTCATAACTAGATTTGCTACACTGAACGATACAGTAAAGTGCTACATCCCTGACCAAACAAAAAATTTCCCAGGAATGAAAGTGGAAGTGAAAGGTATAGTTGACGGGCAGGAATTATACTGGGGATATAGTGCTGATGTGAAATTAGTTAATATCACACAAGACGGAACCTATGATATTCCGCCATTGGAAACTGTAAAGGGTAATCTGTCATTCAGAAACGGCAACATAGTCGGTGCTTGTAATATCACCATCACTTAGCTACCGTTACGACAGCAATAAGTTAAGTGAAACATTAAATAGCGAAGTATGGACAGAAATGAATTAATAGACAAATTAAAACCTTATTTTAAAGTAAGTGAATTAGTATGCCCTCATTGCTATTCCAAGTTTGGTGAATCTTCATGGTAGTTTATAAGTACAGAATTACTTAGTACTTTGTATATACTACGTACTAAGATATTCAATAAACCTATTACCATTAATACTTGGAAAGCAGGTGGATAGTTCTCATAGAGAGGATTACGTTGTAATATGTGTTAGTTAGTAAAGAATAAAAGTAGTATTTACTTATCTGCACACTGTTTAGGTAAAGCAATAGATTTTAATGTAAAGGATTTAGATAGTAATGCAGTGAATAACATAGTAAGATAGAATGCTGAATTATTTGAATACCCTATTAGATTAGAAGCTAATACCAATGGATGGTCACACATCGACGTATACCAGCCAAAAGACTCTTCTAAGAAGCTTTTAGAATTCAATGGATAAGTTGTTCATTTAATAAAGAAAATGGCTTAAAACGCCTTAAAATGCGTTATGGAAAAAGAAACTATATTATATAATATATTATATGTGGATAATAGAGCTAGAAACATTATTCCTGAAGTAATAGATGCTTGGAATCTTACCCCACATAGATTTATTAAATCTGGTGAAACTGTTTCACTAGATGTTCATAGTAATATGTACAATATTCAAGGATTTAGTTCTGCACAGTATGTACATATAAATGTCAAATAGGATAGAATAGACATTACTCTAGATCCTAATGACACAGATGCTACTAGATAGGCACGTATATCACTTAATATAAGTGACTCTACTGGTACTCATAAATTATTACAATTTGTAATACATTAGAATTAATAATTAAAATATACGTATATGACAAGAATAACAAGAAGCTATGTAGCTCCAAATCCCAAAGAGTTTGATTACTGGGTTGACTTAGCAGCAGATCCAAAAGGTAATGTAATTAAGTATTACGCCGGAGGTAGTAAATGGTTACCTTTAAACGATGATACAAATAATGATCAGAGTGCTAGAATTGCTGCACTTGAATCAGGTAAAGTAGATAAGGTGGAAGGAAAAGAACTATCTAGTAATGACTTTACTGATGCATATAGAGATAAACTGAGTGGTATTGCTCAAGGAGCAAATAAATATGTTTTACCAACAGCTACAGCTGAAATTATTGGTGGAGTAAAGGTAGGAGCAAATATTTCTTATAGTAATGGTACAATTAGTCTTAGTAAAGCTAATGTGACTAGTGCATTAGGTGTAGATCCTACTACTACTTATGTAAGGAAAGCTGGTGATACTATGACTGGTATATTGAATATTAAGAATTCAGAAGGAGCTCAATTAGAATTATTTAGTACGGCATCTGATGGTGGTGCATATATGAGATTCTATCCTAACAATCAAACAGATAATAAATGGTATCTTGGTGTTGGAACTAATTAGACTCTTAACCTTGGTTATAATACTGTTACTAAAGCTTCATTTGGAGATGGATAGTTATCATTAACAACTAGTGCTAATTTAGCTCCTATTAAAACTAATTCTAATACTCTATGTACTAATCTGAATGCAGATATGATAGATGGATATCACAGTGATCAGTTTTCTTAGAACAAATCTAATAAATCATTACTAACTAGTTCAAACGACAATATATATTTTAAAATAATAGAATTGACTAGAAATACTGCTACTACTGATAGTGTATATATTAAATATGGTATTACTGTTAGAGCTACTTCTGCTGTTGATTACAGCAATATAACTTTGTACGGAGATGTTGAAATATTTGGTTCATTTTCTCCTACAACTGTTAACTATAAAGTTAGATGTAGTTCTGATTTTGCTAATAGAGGTAGACTTAGAGCTTATGTAAATGGAGATAATCTGCAAATATGGTATGTTGGATACATTTAGGAAAATGTAGCTACTTATAAAAAAACAGAGAGAAACGTTGACCATTTTATTGTAAATTATAATATAGAACTAGTATCAGCACTACCTAATACTTCTATTATTACCATAGAAGGAGATCAACTAGAAGATTGGTATGGCGTATCTTGGTCAGAAACATCATCTAACCCAGATTGTACTCGTATTGGTAACATGGAAATGCATAGAACATTGCCTATATAGAGTATGATGAAACCGTTTGCTTTTTAGACAGACCCTTCTCATAAAGAATAGTTTGTTCCTATGAAGGAGAATTTCTCTGTAGCAATGTATTCACACACAAATAATGCAGAAACAGGATAGGTAGCATCTACAGTAAATATTATGATTAGGATACCAGAATTTTGGTATACTGACGAGTACGTTCCTAGCTCAAAAACTCATAATCTAAAAATAT
>OGDY01001332.1_pt1 | contig 28208 bp, 31 predicted proteins | sample 1570341 | NCBI WGS metagenome assembly OGDY01 (sample SAMEA2581972, study PRJEB24529) | metagenome | biome: Human gut stool | place: China | collected 2011 | reverse complement strand
CCAGTGTACCTGCCATTTTATTCGGCGTCGCCGATAAACAGTTTCCCGATCGAGACACTGCCGGCGACGCCGAATAAAATGGCAGGTACACTGGGCGGAATAATGGGCCCCAAAATGCTGGAAGCTCCGGTAATGGCAAGGCTGAAATCTTCGTCAAACCCTTGTTCTTTCATGGCTTTTAATTCAATTGCGCCCAGCCCGCCTGCGTCAGCAATGGCCGCACCGGACATACCGGCGAATACGACGGAGGAAAGAATATTGGCATGACCCAATCCACCGGGTACCCAGCCTACAACGACATTGCAGAAATCAAAAATTTTCTTGGTAATGCCGCCGGAGTTCATGATGGAGGCTGCAAGAATAAAAAAAGAATTTTAATAGTATAAACCTAATTAAACAATTGAAAAATATGAGCTGTTTTGCAGGCAAGACCCTGTTGATAACAGGTGGTACTGGTTCATTTGGTAACATGGTACTTAAGCGCTTCCTTGAGAGTGATATTAAGGAAATTCGTATCTTCTCACGTGATGAAAAGAAACAGGATGACATGCGTCATCATCTCCAGAGTACCTATTCAGCTAATATCGCAAGCAAAGTGAAATTCTATATTGGTGACGTTCGTGATCGTAAGAGTGTTGATATTGTGATGCGTAGTGGTGTGGATTACGTTTTCTCAGCAGCTGCCCTCAAGCAGGTTCCTTCTTGTGAGTTCTTCCCAATGCAGGCTGTCGAGACCAATGTATATGGCACAAATAATGTACTTGAATCAGCTATTGAGTATGGTGTAAAGAATATCGTCGTTCTTTCTACCGACAAGGCTGCATATCCTATAAATTCCATGGGTATCTCTAAGGCTATGATGGAGAAGGTTGCTACTGCAAAAGGTCGTCAGCTTGGCGCTAATGCAGGCACCACTATCTGTTGCACTCGTTATGGTAATGTAATGGCTAGCCGTGGTTCTGTAATTCCTCTTTGGGTCGAGCAAATGATGGAGGGTAAACCCATAACTATAACTGATCCAAACATGACCCGCTTCATGATGACTCTTAATGATGCTGTTGATCTTGTTGTTTATGCATTTGAGCATGGTGAGAATGGTGACCTCTTCGTTCAGAAAGCACCTGCTGCTACACTTGATGTTCTTGTTCGGGCTTTGAAGGAAACATACGCAGAGCTTGATCCTAAATATCTTGATACAGAGGTTAAGGTTATAGGTACTCGTCACGGTGAGAAGCTTTATGAGACTCTTGTAACTCGCGAGGAGATGGCGCGTGCAATCGATATGGGCAGTTACTATCGTATCCCTTGCGATGGTCGCGATCTTAACTACGATAAGGTTGAGGGTGGCAATCCAGAAATTGACAAGATGGAGGAATATCATAGCCACAACACAGCTCGTCTTGATGTGGAAGGCATGAAGGTGCTTCTACACAAACTTACCTTCATTCGTGAGGACCTTGGACTCCAGCTACGAGCTAAGGCAAAAGAAATTCGTTCTGAATAATAGTTTTATTGACTAATGAAAATATTGGTAACAGGAGCAAAGGGATTCGTAGGAAAGAACCTTTGCTCTCAACTCCATAACATTGCTGACCAGAAGGCACGCTGGTACAAGCTCCCCGAGCCTATTGAAGCCATCTATGAGTATGACAACGATAGTACTCCTGAGAAACTGGACGAATGGTGCAAAAACGCAGATTTTGTCTTCAACCTAGCTAACGTAATCCCATTGCTTGACACGCTAAAGAAGTATCGCAATAGTTGTCCTGTCATGATCAGTTCGTCTTCTTTGGCGGCTCTTGACAATCCATACGGTCAGTCAAAGAAAGCAGATGAGGAGCTCATGTTCCTATACTCTCAGGAGATCGGAGCCAAAGTTCTTGTCTATCGTTTCCCAAATTTGTTCGGTAAATGGAGCGACCTTACAGACGTTGATATAGTTTCATGCATGTGTAATAATATAGCAAATGGACGTCCCATCCAGATGGACGATCCTAGCTTAATGCTAAATGTTTCATATATCGACGATGTAGTCGATAGTTTGATTTCTTGTCTTGCTGGTAAGGAATATAAGGAGGGCAAGTACTGCTACGTGCCTAATGTATATAAGGTACGTCTAGGTGATATTGCAGACCTTCTCTATTCATTTGACAAGGGGCGTTACGACCTGCAGATTCCTTGCGTTTCTGATGGTTTCCGTAAGGCACTCTACAGCACCTTCGTTTCTTACCTTCCAGATAATAAGATCTCTTATCCGCTTGAGATGAAGACCGATGATCGTGGCTCATTTTCTGAGTTCATCCGTACTAAGAACCATGGTCAGGTCAGTATTAATATCAATAAACCTGGAGTCACAAAGGGTCAGCATTGGCACCATAATCTTGTGGAACGCTTCCTTGTTGTCTCTGGCCATGGACTCATTCAGCTTCGCAAGGAGGGGCTTGATGAGAGTGGTCGGCCTTATCCTGTACTCAGCTATGAGGTGAGCGGTAAGCAACTGGAGGTGGTAGAAATGATAGCCGGTTACACGCACAATCTGATCAACCTCTCCGATACTGAGGATATGGTTACCGTCATTTGGGCAAACGGTTGTTTCGATTCTAACCGTCCTGATACTTATTTTGATCCTGTAGAACCAAAGAAAGATTAAGCCTATGTTCAATGATAAATCTATTCTGATAACAGGCGGTTCCGGACTCTTTGGTCGTTGCTTCATAGAGACCATTCTTCGTGACTATCCAAGCGTGAGACGCATCATCGTCTTTTCACGCGATGTACAAAAACATAATGAGATACAGCAGCTCTATCCTGAGAAGCAGTTCCCTCAGCTTCGTTTTTTCATTGGTGATGTGCGCGACCGTGAACGTTTGATTCGTGCTTGCGAAGGGGTTCATATCATCATCCATGCAGCAACCATTGCTTCAATCGAGGCTGCAGAATACAACCCAGAGGAGTGTATCAAGACTAATATCAATGGTGCCGAGAATGTTATTGATGCTGCACTCAAGGCCGGTGTACATGATGTGATTGCCCTTTCATCAGACAAGGCATGTGCTCCTCTCAACCTATATGGAGCTACTCAGTTGGTGTCCGACAAACTCTTTGTGGCAGCCAACAACATGAAGGGCTCTAAGGATATCCGTTTCTCCGTAGTTCGTTATGGTAACGTGATGGGTAGCAAGGGTTCTGTTATACCTCTTTTTCTTAAGCGTAAGGAATTAGGGGGGCGTAGCCTTCCTATTACCGACAAGCGCATGACCCGTTTCATTATCTCTAATCAAGAAGTGGTAACAGCGGTTGAGTTTGCTCTTGAGCATCATCTGGGTGGCGAAATATTTGTTCCGAAGACTCCATCTTACCGTATTACAGATTTGGCTACTGCTATTGCACCTAACATGGGACAAGATGAGGTTGGTATTCGTCCGGGTGAGAAAATCTATGAGGAACTCATTTCAAGAGCGGAAAGTGGGAATACAATAGAAATGGATGGTTATTACGTTATCCTACCTTCTCTAACATATACAGGTCATCGAGCATTAGATAACTATCTTGAACACTATAACGCTCAAGTTGTTACCGATGGCTTTCACTATTGCTCTAACGGGAATCCTGTATTTGAAACGGTAGAATCACTTCGTGAAAAGATTCACCTCTACATCAAACCGTCAATAAAATTTTAATTACTTATGATAGACAAACCCATTTCATATGGTCGTCAATTCATTTCCGAAGACGACATTCAGGCGGTTGTCGAGACTCTGAGAGGTGATTACCTCACTTGTGGCCCCGCTATTGCCAAGTTTGAACAGGATTTCTGTGAATATGTACACGCAAAGTACTCTGTAGCAGTTTGCAATGCTACTGCGGCTCTTCACATTGCTGCCATGGCATTGGGCGTTAAGGAGGGTGATAATGTCATCTGTACTCCTATGACCTTTGCTTCTTCTGCCAACTGCATCCGCTTCTGCGGGGGTAATGTGAAGTTTGTTGATATCGACCCTGAGACTTATCTCCTTGATATCAATAAGCTTAAGGGGATTCTTTCTGCTGCTCCTAAGGGTACTTACAAGGGTATGGTGCTCGTAGACTTTGCCGGCTATCCTCACAACATGGAGGAGTACCGCAAGGTAGCCGACGAATACGGCATGTGGATTCTCGAAGACGCTTGTCATGCCCCTGGTGCATATTTCATCAACTCTATAGGTGAGAAAGTATATTGCGGATGTGGTAAGTATTCCGACATAACCGTCTTTTCTTTTCATCCAGTTAAGCACATCACTACTGGTGAGGGCGGTATGGCATGCACTCAAAATGAAGAGTACTATGAGAAGATGGCTCTCTATCGCACCCATGGCATCACGCACGAGGCAGATAAACTCCAGCGCGAGGATGGTCTTTGGTATTACGAGATGCAGGAACTTGGCTACAATTATCGTATCACTGATATTCAGGCAGCTCTCGGAACCTCACAACTCAAGCGGGCACGCAAGAATGTAGAAATCCGTCGCGAACTCGTCCGTAAGTACAATGAGGCATTCGCAGGCATTCCAGAGATCAAGACCCCATACGAGGCCGCTGATGTTTATCATGCTTACCATCTTTATGTCATTCAGGTGGAAGATCGACTTGGCCTCTATAACTTTCTCCGTGAGAACAGGATCTTCGCTCAGGTACTCTATTATCCGCTCAATCTCATGCCGTACTACAAGCAGTTTGGCAACAAAGAGGGCGACCTGCCAGTCGTTGAGGAGTACTACAAACATTGCCTTGCATTGCCTATGTTCCCAACCCTCACCGACGAACAGCAGCAGTATGTAATCAGTAAGGTTAAAAAGTTTGTTAATAAATGATGGATAGCAAAGATCGTATACAAATTATTGATGCAATTAGGGGTCTTGCCATTATATCGGTTATTCTGTTGCATATATTGCCTGGGATCGTATTGAATCATACTTATTCTTCGCTTCATATAGGACAAGCTGTTCCTATCTTCCTTTTTATTTCTTTCTATTTATCTTTTAAAGGAATTAAGGATAGAGGTGATTCGCTTTTGAACTATTTCAATAAACGAAGAATTGGCAGATTGTTAAAGCAGGTAGTCTTTCCATACTTTATAGTTGTAATATGTCAAATGATTGTAACATTACTGCGAAATGGTAATGCGTTGGAAATTAGCGATATATTCCATAGGGTTGGTGGGGAAGGACCAGGATCTTATTATCTATGGGTATATCTCCAAATATGGCTTATTATTCCTTTCGTATACTTACTTTTAAAAAGGTATAAATGCTTGGGGTATATTCTTGTATTGTTGACATGCCTAACACTGAATTATTTTTGTGTACGTGCCTCTATTTCTGGACGTTTATATGGATTGACATGCATTAGGTATTTATTCCTAGGCGTTCCTGCGTATATGTTTTTGTCATTAAAACGATACAATAAGTATATTGTGTTGTTTTGTGTGATAGGCTCTCTTTTGTATTTGACAATCTTGCAAAATATGAATCTTTCACCTTTCGTTCTCGATTATGGCTGGGCTTCCCAACAATGACCTGCTTATTTTTGGACCTTAGCGTTGTTTGTCTTTCTGCAAAGAGGAGTAGGTGTTTTAAACCCATCTGGAAGCTTTTTTACATTTCTGTGTTGGCTTGGACGTAATTCGTGGTATATCTTTATAACTCAGATGTTCATTCTGTGTTACATTAATCCTTATTGTTTGATTTTATCACAAAATGCTGTGGTGAATATTGTTTTGTTTACATTTTTAGTTTTCTTCCTTTCAATTATTCCAGCTCTTATAATTGATTACGTTAAAAAAAGAAGAATGAGTTTGCATGAATAGAAAATTAATATTGGGTACCGTTCAGTTTGGACTCCAATACGGAATAAATTCCGCTGGCCGGCCTTCAATAGAACAGGTATCAGACATACTAAACAATGCCAAGGTAGGAGGTATCTTGATTTTGGATACTTCCTCAGCCTATGGTAATGCAGAAGAAGTCCTGGGTGATGTGAAGGCTGGCGAATCTTTCAAGATTGTCAGTAAGTATCCAAAGTGTGATAAGACGGTTGCTGAGACTTTCAACAACTCTCTGAAGGTTCTTGGAATAGATTGTTTTTACGGATACCTTCTTCATCATTTTGAGGCCTATCGTGAGAATAAGTCCGTCTGGAATGATTTCGTTCAGCTTCAGAAAGAAGGCAAGGTGGATCGTATTGGTTTCTCTCTTTATGAGCCTTGGGAACTCGATCAGATTCTCAATGATGGTATTCCTTTCTCGCTTATTCAGGTGCCTTACAATATTTTCGACCGTCAGTTTGAGCCATACTTCAAGCAACTAAAGGAAATGGGTGTGGAGATACATGTCCGTAGCACCTTCCTCCAGGGGCTTTTCTTTAAGGATAGGGAAACACTTCCTGAGAAACTTCAACCGCTTAAGAAGTATCTTATTCAGCTCGATAAATATGCAGCAAGTAAAGGTGTCTCTGTAGGAGACCTTGCTCTTAACTACAACCTCCATAATCCATACATCGATGGTGTATTGATAGGAGTGGACAACAAAGAACAGCTTCTTCAGAACTTCACTTCTGTAAAGGATGTAGGAATCAATCTTGATATAAAGATTGAAGATACAGAATTATTAAAACCAATTAATTGGGAATAACATGAAGATTTTAGCTATTACCCAGGCTCGCTATGGGTCTACCCGTCTGCCTGCAAAGATCCTTAAGGAGGTGAACGGACAAACGCTTCTCGAAATCCATCTCAAGCGTATCCTTCAGTCAAAAACGATTAATAAACTCAAGATTGCTACTACCGACGAAGAAGGTTCTAAATACATTGTAGAGGTTGCCAATAAGCTTGGTGTTGAGTACTTCAAAGGCTCTGTTGATGATGTACTTTCACGCTTCTACGGAACAGCAGAATCAGAAAAGCCTGATTATGTGATCAGGCTTACTTCAGACTGCCCTTTGATTGATCCGAATATAATCGATACCGTAGTTACATTCGCACTCGAACATCCAGAGTATGATTATGTGCATACCGATGCAAAAAGTTTCCCTGATGGTCTCGATACAGAAGTTATGAAATTTTCTGCTATAGAGAAGGCGCATAAAGAAGCTGACTTGAAGTCTGAGAGAGAGCACGTTACTCCTTATATTTGGAAGAATGGAACGGCAAATGGAGGTGAAATTTTCAAGACGTACAATTATCCAAATCCCGCGGGTGATTTCAATGCAGATGACTATCGCATTACTATAGATGAGCCGGAAGATTTTGAGGTAATAAAGACTCTTATCGAGCATCTCGGTATAGACAAGGACTGGAAGGATTATATTGACTATCTCCTTGAACATAAGGAGGTTTATGCAATCAATAGTAAGTTTGCGAACAATGAGGGTTATGCCAAATCACTTGCTAACGATTCAGTAATTAATAAATAAATATTCAGTACAATGGGTAAAGGACAAGAGCTTTACAAAAAAGCAAAAACGTTGATCCCCGGGGGAACATCGTTATTATCAAAAAGACCCGAGCAGTTGTTGCCCGAGAATTGGCCGGCATATTATAGCAAGTCAAAGGGATGTCGCGTATGGGATCTTGACGGTCGTGAATATATCGACTGCGGTCTTATGGGTGTGGGTACCAATACACTTGGATATGCTCGTGAGGAGGTTGATGAAGCTGTGATGAAGGTTGTTCGCGATGGTAACCTTACTACTTTCAACTGTCCTGAAGAAGTTTATCTTGCAGAACGGCTCATCAAGATGAATCCATGGGCCGGTGGTGTACGATACACCCGTGGTGGCGGCGAAGCCAACTCTATGTGTGTACGTATCGCACGTGCCTATACCGGTAAGGATAAAGTGGCAATCTGTGGCTACCACGGTTGGCACGACTGGTATGTATCTGTAAACCTTGGCGAGAACGATGCCCTTGCGGGACACCTTCTTCCTGGCATTCCTACAGCAGGCGTTCCTAAAGGACTCCGTGGCTCTTCTATACCTTTTCATTACAACAATTTCGAAGAGATAGAGAACATCATCCGCAATACGCCTGATCTTGCGGCTGTCAAGATGGAGGTTTGCCGCAATTTCGGCCCTGCTGAGGGGTATCTTGAACATATTCGCAATCTCTGCAACGTATATGGTGTAATACTTATTTTCGACGAGTGTACTTCAGGTTTCCGAGAGACATTTGGCGGACTCCACAAGAAATATGGTGTTTATCCGGATATGACCATTTATTCTAAGACCATGGGTAACGGATATGTTATTGCTGCAGTTCTTGGAAAGAAAGAAATAATGGATGCTGCTCAGGGTTCCTGGATTAGTTCAACATTCTGGACCGACCGTATTGGACCTACTGCAGCACTTGCGGCACTCGATGTAATGGAGAAAGAAAAGTCTTGGGAACAGATTACCACAAAGGGGCTTCAGAACAAGGAACGTTGGCAGGCACTAGCTGACAAATATGGTTTGAAGATAAATCAATGGGGCATTCCTGCACTTGCCGGTTACACATTCGACTCTCCTAATGCCCTTGCATACAAAACCTATGTGACCCAGGAGATGCTTAAGAAGGGCTACCTTGCAGGAACGCTCATGTACACTTCACTTGCCCATACGCAGGAAATACTCGATGGCTATTTCGAAGCTCTCGATCCTATTTTTGCAGATATTCGCGATTTTGAGGATGGCAAAGATGTAATGAGGGCTCTCGAAGGACCTGTATGTCAGGCCGGTTTTAAGCGACTTAATTGATTTCAAATGACTAAACGGAAAATCTTCTTTCGGGCAGATGCAGGCGCGCAAATAGGCTATGGACATTTTATCCGTACCCTTGCGCTTGCCGACATGCTCAGAGATGATTTTGATTGCACATTCTATACTCAGTCACCCTCTACATACCAGCAGAGGGAGGCTGATAAAGTGTGTCCTCTCGTTTCCTTGCCTTCTGATGATAGCAAATTCGAGAGATTTTTGGAATATCTTATAGGTGATGAGATAGTAGTCTTGGATAATTATTTCTACACCTCTGATTACCAGAAACAAATCAAAGATAAAGGCTGCAAGCTAGTTCATATTGATGATATACATGATCGTCATTTCTATGCTGACCTTATCATCAATCATGGTAATGCAACTCAATCCATTTATGATGCAGAATCAACTACTCGTTTTTGCTTGGGTCCATCGTACGCACTTCTACGTAAACCTTTCCTTACTCCTTCTTCAAATATAGAAAGGCTGAGAGGCAAATGGGTAATTTGTTTTGGTGGCGTAGACCCACAAAACCTAACAGAGGAAGCTGTTAAGGCTCTAAATGTTCGTGAGGATGTAAATCAGATTACCGCAATAGTGGGTGAGGTTTATCCCCATAAGGCTGTGCTTACTCAGTACGATAGGGTAACCATACTATCCAGTCTAACTGCTGAGGAAATGGCCGTACAATACTCAAGTGCGGAGTATGTGCTTTGTTCAGCTAGTTCTGTCAGCTATGAGGCTTTGGCTTGCGGTTGTAGTGTGTTTGCCGGTTACTATATAGATAACCAGGTAGATTTCTACCATGGTCTATGCAATAATAACCTTATTACGCCACTGGGTGACCTTATGAAAGCAGATTTTAAGACATGCTTGTCAAATGCCAATGTTTCTATCGATAAAATGAATATTCACAATGCAAGTCGTAATCTCTTAGATGCTTTTAAGGCACTCGACCTTCGCATTGTCAACTATACAGACATGACACTCGACGAAAGCCGAAAGATTTGGGAGGTACGTAACCTTCCTGCAATTCGCAAGTACATGACACAACCGGAGCCATTCCCATTCGAGTCACACCAAAGCTTTGTGGAATCGCTCCGAAACGATACCTCAAAACTCTATTACGCCATCTTTCGTGATGACGAACTTGTGGGTTCTTACGATTTCATTGGTATCAAAGATGGTGATTCTGCCGAACATGGTTTGTACATCAATCCTGTTGTTTATGGCAAGAGATATGGCACAATTATTGAGTCTGTTATGGATGAATACATTCGTGAGAGAGGCGTTCATCGCATCCTGGCAGAAGTATTGAAGAACAATCTCCCTTCATATCACTACCACTTGAAGGTAGGATATCAAGTTTATCAAGAAGATGAAAAGTATTATTATTTAGAACGATATATATAATGAGCAAAACATTTATTGTCGCTGAACTTTCGGCAAATCATGGACACAACCTTGAGACTGCATTAGTATCTGTTCGCGCTATTGCCGAAGCAGGTGTTGACGCTATCAAAATACAAACCTATACGGCTGATACCATCACTTTGGATAGTCGTAAGGAAGATTTCATAGTGAGGGGTGGTACACTTTGGGATAATACCAATCTCTATGATCTCTACAAAGAGGCTTATACACCATGGGAGTGGCATCAAGCAATCTTCGATGAAGCAAAGAAATGCGGTCTTGTATGCTTTTCAACCCCATTCGACAATACTGCAGTTGACTTTCTTGAAACCTGTGGTAACCCAATCATGAAGATTGCCAGCTTTGAGATTACAGATGTTAACCTTATCCGCTATGCTGCAAGTAAGGGAAAGCCAATGGTTATTTCTACCGGAATTGCAACCCTGGAAGACATTGAACTTGCCATCAAGACTTGTCATGAAGCAGGCAATTATGATGTCACCCTTCTTCGTTGCGTATCAGCATATCCAGCACCATTGGAGAATGTCAATCTTCGCACTATGCTCGATATGAAGGAACGTTTTGGTGTTAAGGTAGGCCTCTCTGACCATACTATGGGCTCTGATGTGGTTCTTGCAGCAGTAGCCCTTGGAGCCGAAATGGTTGAGAAGCACTTTATCCTCGATCGAACTATTGGAGGTCCGGATGCAGCTTTCTCAATGACTGTTGAAGAGTTTAAGGCAATGGTTATCAGTATCCGCAATGTAGAGAAGGCTCTGGGTGTTGTTGATTATCCAACTGATCCTTCCCAGATCATCGGTCGTCAGTTTTCCCGTTCACTCTATGTAGCAGAAGACATGAAGGTAGGTGATATCATCACCGAAATGAATGTCCGTTCTGTTCGTCCAGGATATGGTCTTCATCCCAAATACTTCAACGACTGTTTAGGTAAGAAAGTCAATCGTGATTTGGAGAAGGGTGAGAGAATGAAGTTGGAGTATATACAAAAGTAAGAAAGGATTAGTAATCATGATACAATGGTTTATTAAGCGTATAGTTTTCTTTACTATACTATTACTCTACTCTTGCAACCATGAAGGAGATGTACCTTGTGTCAGTACGAGCTTGTTTCCTGCATTTACTATAATATATGAGGATTCTCCTAAATATGTGGCTTTTTGTGATATAGTAAAATTTAAGGATAAATTCTATACAGCCTTTCGTAAGGGAGAAGATCATGCACCATATCATGATTACAGCAAAAATGGATATATTGTCATACTAAGTTCTGATGATTGTGAAAACTGGCATAAAGAGATTGAACTCAAAGACGACAAATGGGATTTGAGGGATCCATGTTTCTGTGTTGATCCAACTGGAGATACGCTCCATGTGTACTATGGTAGGTATAGTTACTTTATACCCGAACCAGATAAAAAAACAGGTGTTTTTGTACTTCATGAAAACGATGGAAGATTGTATATATATAGTAATAAATCTGTTGATATGGGAGATTACTCTCCCTTTTGGCTTTGGAAAATTTCGAAACATAAAGAAGCATACTATGGAGTTGCGTATAAAGAAAAAGAATTGCCTGTTTTGATGAAGTCAAAAGATGGTGTTCATTTTTCGTTAATATCATTAATCCCACAGGCAGGCAATGAAACCAGCTTAGAATTTGATGGAGGGAACCTCTATTGCTTTATCAGAAATGATACTCCTAAAAGTAAAGCATTCGTTGCGAGATCACGTGCGCCTTTTATTAGTTGGGAGGTTAAGGAACTTGATACGATGATAGAGTCTCCAGAGTCTTTCACGAAAGATGGTAACATATATATTACAGGAAGAAGCATGTATGGTATGTCAACATTCTTGTATAATAAACAGGCAGATAAGGTGGTACCTATCTTAAATTACTTTGTATTAGGGGAATACGGAAACATAGGTTATCCTGGTATTATTGTCCACAATCAAAAGGTGTATGTAGTATATTATGCTGAGTCGTACGACAGATCGCACACATGCATTTATGAAACGATTATCAATAACCTCTAATTATTGGTTTATGATAATTAAAGAAAACAATAAATTATTGTTCAACAAATCACTCCTCAAAGGAACTTTATTCTCTCTGTTCTCATTTATCAACAAAGGATTGGTATTTCTCCTCTTGCTGATATTGGCAAATTTTATTGCACCTGCAGAGTATGGCTACCTTGGATTGTTTTCAACAGTTGCGATGATGGTTGGCTACTTTGTTGCTATGTCTTCAGAGGGTTACTTTTCTGTTGCATTCTTCAGAGATGGAAAAAAAGGATTAACAAAATCATCAACAGCAATATTTTGGTTATCGATTGTCTTTTGCTCTGTAGTAGCGCTTATCCTAATCGTATTTGGCAAAGAAAGTAGTTTATTACTTAATTTGCCATTGAATATGTTGTGGCTACTGTTGCCAATTGCTTTTTTTACTTTATATACCAACCTCAATCTCGACCTTTTTAGACTACAAGACAAGGTAAAAATGTATGGTATCTTTAGTTGTGGTAATGCAATATTTAATTTTGTTTTATCAATCATTTTAGTAAAGTACTGTTTGCTCGGTTGGGAAGGTCGAATTTATGCACAAGTTATATGCTTTTCATTGTTTGGTTTTATAGGACTATTGTATTTAAGAAAGTTAATTGAACGGTTCGATTGGGCTTATACTAAGATGATTCTTTTGTACGGAATACCATTAATCCCACATAACGCAGTGGCTTTCATACGACAGGGACTTGATAGATATATAATCAATGCAAACTTTAGTATCGAAGAGGTGGGTTTGTTCTCTTTTGCAATGAATCTTGCCAATATTATTATGACAATTGGACTAGGCTTTAACCAAACTAATAGTATAGAAATTTATAAAGTACTTGGAGATAATAGTTTTTCTACTGAAGAAAAAAAACGAATCATTACCTCTCAACGTAAGAAGTTATCCATAGTATATTTGGTTGCGGCACTTATTGTAGTTGCTGTCTGTATGCCAACGATACCATTAATACTGCCCAAATATGCAGACGCGATGCCATATTTTCCAATATTGGCAGTTTACACATATTTTTTCTGCCAGTACCTGTTATATACAAATTACCTGTTTTTCTATAAGAAGACTAAACAGATAATGTATATCACATTTGGATCATCAATTTTTCACTTTTTATTATCTTTATGGCTCACTAGGTATTCAATGTATCTTACCTGTCTTGTATACTGTATGTCACAAGGAGTGATATTGATTATGATAAGGTATATAGCTCAAAAAGAATTATACAAGAATTTAACAATAACAGAATAATTATATGAAGAACGACAAAGATTACATCTTTGTAAGGTCATTAATAGATAAGTACAGATTGAATGAAAAGTACTTTCATTTGGATGAGAAGTATTTATCTTCTTATATAGATCGTATAGTTTATGAATATAGAGTGATGGATACTCTTACCTTTGTTACTTCAAGGTGGTCTCGAGTATCGTCTTACTTCCTAAAAGTATTCATCATCTTGGGTGGAGCCTTCTTGTCTGTAATCAAGACACAAAAGATTAAGAAATCGATTGCATTAACCAATACTTCTTTTGATTCCGATATTATTGCATTGCCTTTTGCTGATAATGTTATGAGAATGAAGAGGTTGAGAGATTTATGTGATATGGACATCGACATTTGCTATCATTCTCATTTTCATTTCCAATCGCTTCAGAAGCAAATTGACTACTATAATTCACGAAATGAGTCAGTATATTTGGATTGTTTTCGATTAAGTGATCCCATTGATTTAGCTGTTAAGATGTTAGCTGACTCGCACCAGTTACGTAAATGTTCAAAAGAATTGGATCATTATTTTAATAGTAATACGTGTAAGTTGCCTGGAATAGTAATTGTTTCTGTTCTGTACAGACAATCAATGACCCGTTTGCTTAAGAGAATGGTTACATCTCAGACTTCTAAGATATGGTTGATGGATTTTTGTTTTGAACTAAAGTATATAACATTTAATGATGTCATTCATAAACAGAGACCTCAAGATAAGACTATTCACCTACAGCATGGATCGTTCTTTACATATCAACCGGCTTATTGTAATCCGTGTTGTGATATTTCCTTGTGTTGCTCTCCTCGCGAAAAAGATATAATAGATCAAAATAATAAGTATAAATCGAGAATAGAGTATCTTGGAGCACCATTACAATCATTTATAGATAAATCAAATATAGATAAAGTAGAATCTTCTTTTGATATTCTGTTCCTTATGACTGATACATACAGTGCTGAGATTAAGATGCTCCAAACTGTATTTCTCAAGGGATTTGATTTCTTACGTCACAAAGTATTGATTAGATATAGACCAGCTTCAAAAATTGATGATGAAACATACTTGTCGCCTTTTATTGGTGGTGCAACAGTTTCAAACGGAACAACTTTAACAGATGATGTTAAATCGGCCAAAACGATTGTTTCATTTTCTGAAGATGCACTTTATATTGGTCTTCGTTATAACAAACGCATTGTAGTCATATGTAGCGAAGATCCAAAAGAGACTTATAATTTTGATAATAGTACCAGCAATATAATCATTACTAACCATCCTTCGGTTTCGAAATCCCTAGATTGGGACGCCTTTATTGGGGGGGCAGAGGAGTGTGACTATAATACAGATAACTTTGCGCTATATAATTTTGGAATTAATAATTTTGAGCAATTACGAATACGTTTTAAAGAAATTCTAACAACATGTCGCTGATATACAGTATATTGTTGTTTCTAATAGGTTGCTTTCTCTATTATAAAGATCGAGGAAAATATCTCTTTCATTTCCTCTTTTTTTGGATAGCATTTTGTCCTTCAATATATGCATTTGTAGTACCAATGACAGATGAAGCCTATTGGCAGATTTTATCGTGGGCAACTAAATTTGCTTATTTGGCGATGCTGGATACCTTAGTTATAAATCGGTCTAAGTACATTGTACACCAGAGAAAAATTGCAATGTTCTTTTGTGTAGCGTTAGTGTATATTTTGGTCCTCATAGCTATCAGGCCTGTTCCATTCATGCTATATCTAAAGTATGGTCTTGAGTGTTTCCTAATCATTTCTGGTGCCGCTCTACTGACGACGAGACTGCCTGACGTAAAATCATTGTACAAACTTTTGCGCTATGGCTATTTCTTCGAGATCCTTTTGGGGTTATTACAAATTAGAATCCCTTTATTGAATTATAAGTGCTCTTTTGAAAACGCTGATTTAGCTAACATCGAACATGTTATTGGAGGAACATTCCTTGGTAATAATACGTATATTGAGTTCCTTATTTGTCTTGCAATCTTGGTTATATATATAGAATACAAAAGTCGTAATAAGTTATCCATACTCACTTTATTTTCGATGGTGGGTGTTGCTTTCTTGACCTTTATATCGGGAGTTCGTACACCATTAATTGCTATTACTATTCCATTGGCATATGCTTTGCTATTTTATTTTAAAGAAAAAAAAGTGAAAAGAAGAGGCGTTATCTACTTAATCGCTGGGTGCTTAGTATGCTTTTTTGTTTTTGATACGGCAAAAAAGTACATATCTAATTCAAGTGTATCATATACTCAAGAAGCTGCATCTGCGACTGAACGTCAGACTACGTTGATAAGTATCCTTTTGGATAATACGTATCTGATTCAGCATACTACATTTGCACTATCATACAGCATCCTTTGTGATTTGCCTGATAATCCGATTATTGGTACTGGTTATTTTTATACAAAGGGTTATGAGGGTTATTCATATAAAGATGAGTCAAGCACTACTGATGCAACATTGGTATTGTTCCTTGGTGAATTTGGTTTGATAGGTCTCGTAATTATTGGTGGACTATTTTATGTATTACTTGTTCAAGTCAATAAAAAAAGAAAAGGTGCCATGATAATGTTTTATTATCTATTAGTAGTTACTATTACAGACAATGGAATATTCGCCTTCATAAATCTGTTCTGTTTAATTGTAATAATTATTCTTGAAGATTATATAGAATCTACGAAGCAATTAAAAAAATCATAAATATGACATTGAAAGAAGATTTAAAGCGTTATGTAAACCCTGTTCGCAATCGTTTCGAATGGAATGAACCTTCATTCATTATAGTGTTGCTATACAGAGCAGCTCGTGGAATTAGATTGATGCCTAAGTGGTTATTGCCATTAAAATTCCTGCTTAATTTGGTCATCGTTCCTTTGTACGCTTTCTTTTCTATTTTTATGGGAGTGAGCATTCCTCGCGGTGCACAAATTGGATCAGGGTTAAGAATATACCATTTTGGAGGTATTGTCATTAATCCAATCGCAATTATCGGAAAAAATTTTTCCGTACACCAAGGAGTAACAATCGGTGTTAAGAATTCGTACTTTGATCAAGTAATCATTGGAGATAATTGTACACTAGGAGCAGGTGCAAAGGTGCTAGGTAATATAAAGATTGGCAATAATGTTACTGTTGGCGCAAATGCAGTTGTTATGTGTGATGTGCCCGATAATTCTATTGCAGTTGGAATCCCTTGCAGAATTATTCCTAAGAAAAGTACTGTCTATGATGTAAATCGTGGACCATTTAATTAAGGTCTGCTGAGTAATGTTGGGTAAAGCTAAGCGATTTGCTATCTTGGGATACTATTGAATAGATTTACAACAGTCGTCTTAATAACAGACATGGAGGTGCTGGTAAAATTAGCTCGGATAATCATAGGCGTCTTGCTTGTAAAGCATAAGATGAACTTTTCTGATCGTGAAACGATTCAGGCTATCTATGAGGATTCTTATATGTAAGTACATGCTTGATCTTCAGGAATTCACATCTCGCCCTGTATCCAATCCAACCTTGTTTGTGACGATGCGCAAGCGTCTTGGTGAAGATATTTCAATGGTATGAGTGAATTCCTGTTGGAACCATTGTTTACCACCCTTAAAACCTATGACTAGAAGCTGTTTACCACGCTTCTCAAGATATATCGTCAGCAAAAGGAATGTTTATGAGCGGAATCCATCAATACAACAACCGCATTATCAGCATATTCCAACTAATGTCCATCCTATAGTTTACGGTAAGGCTAAGGTTAAATTCGGTGGAAAGATTGGAACTAGTATCGTAAATGGCTACACTTTTATTGATAACTACAGTTGGGAATCCTATAATTTAATGCTCCATTTAAGGAACTATAAGAAGCGTTACGGCTGTCTTATCGAGAAGTTTGAAGATGAAAAATCTATATGAATAGAAAAAATGTAGGATTTTGAAGTTTCATGTGATTCTACCAAACTGTAGAAAATTGTAATTCAGTAAACCCTAATTAAAGTTTGTTTTAATCAACACAAGATATGAAAGTAGTTCTTCTCGCCGGTGGCTTCGGCTCTCGCATTTCTGAGGAATCTCAGTTTAAACCAAAACCAATGATTGAAATAGGTGGCATGCCTATTCTTTGGCACATTATGAAAGAGTATGCCTACTATGGCCATACTGAGTTTATTATCTGCGCTGGTTACAAGCAGGAGTATATCAAGGAGTGGTTCGCTAACTACTTCCTCCATAACTCTGACGTAACCTTTGATTATACCAATGGTAAAAACGTGATGGCTGTTCATCATACCAATATAGAGCCTTGGAGGGTAACTGTAGTGGATACAGGCTATAACACCATGACTGGTGGCCGTATTAAGCGTATTCAGAAATACGTAGATAATGAACTTTTTTTGATGACGTATGGTGATGGAGTGTGTGATGTGGAGATAGACAAACTTGTTGAATTTCACAAAAAACATGGTAAACTAGCTACCCTTACTGCTGTAAAGATGGAACAAGACAAGGGGGTTCTAGATATAAGTGAAAACAATTCGGTTCGCTCGTTCCGCGAGAAGAATGTAAGCGATAGATCTCCTATCAATGCTGGTTATATGGTGCTCGACCCTCAGGTGTTCGACCTGCTCGATGGTGATACTTGCGTATTTGAGAAAACTACTCTTGTAGAACTGGCAAACATGGGTGAGCTGATGTCGTACATTCACGAAGGCTTTTGGCAGTGTATGGATAATATCCGCGAGAAGAATATGCTAGAGAATCTCCTAGCTCAAGATAAGGCGCCTTGGAAACGGTGGGAACGTCAGATCCCTTCTATTGAAGCTCGTAAAGTAACAGGAAATATCTAAGACTATGGCTCAAATTGATAAAGTACGCATCATTCAACGTCGATTAATTAGTGATGATAGAGGTTGGTTCTTGAAGGTAATCACTGGAACTGAGGAGGGTATTCCTTCACATACTGGGGAAGTATATCTTACCATGGGAAAACTAGGGCAGGAAAAGGGCGGTCACTATCATCCTGAAGCTGTGGAGTGGTTCACTATCATTGACGGTAGTGCCGTTCTCAAACTGGAAGATTTGGAAACACATGAGCGCAGGGATATTGAGATGTCGTTTGAGAAGGCCATAACCGTATTCATTCCTAATAATGTAGTTCATTTGGTTGTAAATAATAGTGATAAGGATTTTATTCTTTTAGCTTATACAGACAAACTCTATGATCCAAAAGATACAATACCATACACAATCGAAAAAAGACAGAATCATGATTGATATATATAACGGTTTTTTCAAAGGCAAGAAAGTGCTCGTAACAGGTCACACTGGTTTCAAGGGTTCTTGGCTTTGCATCTGGCTCCACGAACTCGGAGCTGAAGTAGTAGGTGTGGGTCTCGACCCATATTCAGAGCGAGATAACTTCGTGCTCTCTGGTATCGGTAACAAGATTGAGGCTGACATTCGTGCCGATATTCGCGATGGCGAGATGATGAAGCATATCTTTGCTGAAAATCAGCCTGAGATCGTTTTTCATCTTGCAGCTCAACCACTCGTTCGTCTCTCGTATGAGATTCCTGTGGAGACCTATGAAGTGAACGTGATGGGCACTATTCACATAATGGAGGCAATTCGTGCCACCAAGAGCGTAAAAACAGGCGTGATAATAACGACTGACAAGTGTTACGACAACTGCGAGCAGTTGGAGGGGTATGTAGAAACAGACTCATTCGGAGGTTATGATCCATACTCTTCTTCGAAGGGCGCTTGTGAGATAGCTATCCAGAGCTGGCGTCGTTCGTTCTTTAATCCAGAGAACTACGGCAAGAAGCATACAGTTTCTCTCGCATCTGCTCGTGCAGGTAATGTAATCGGTGGTGGCGATTGGGCGAAGGATCGTATCATCCCTGATTGTATTCGTGCACTCGAAACCACTAAGATTGTCGACATCCGTTCGCCTAAGGCTGTTCGTCCTTGGGAACACGTTCTGGAACCTCTCTCAGGCTACATGCTGCTGTCTCAGAAGATGTGGGACAACCCGACAGAGTATTGTGAAGGTTGGAACTTCGGCCCTGAGCAAGAGAGTGTGCTGACTGTATGGGATGTAGCATCTGCCATTATCGAGAACTTTGGCTTTGGGGAGCTCAAGGATGTGTCGGATCCTAACGAACTCCATGAGGCGAATCTCTTGATGCTGAACATCAATAAGGCCAAGACTCGCCTCGGATGGTATCCACGCCTCAATGCAAAGCAGACTGCTGTACTGACCTCTGATTGGTACAAGCGATATACGACAGAAAATGTGTATGACCTCTGTGTGGAGGAGATTAATAAGTTTATTGGATAAGATATGAAAATTTCAATAATGGGAACCAATGGTTTTCTCTCAACAGCTATAGCAAAGTACGCAAATAAAGAGCATTGGGCTCTTGATATGTACGGACTGGATACACCTGTAAGACATAAGTATGACAATTTTTATAAGGTGAATCTGATGGACGCAGAAATGGATTGCTCAGGATTGATGGATTCTGATATTATCATTTATGCGATTGGTGCTGGTATCCAAGCCAATCTCCAAGAAGACTTCAATTTGATTTACAATCTGAATGTTACTGCCCCTGTAACCATCTGTAATAAACTCAAGGGACTTGATTACAAAGGAATCTTTGTTACTTTTGGTAGTGTATTTGAAATGGGTGAGACCAAGGAAGAACGCTTCTTTACTGAAGAGGACGTTCTTACATCACTCTGTCCTACTTCTAATGACTATACCGTTAGCAAGCGTATGCTGAGTAAGTTCGTTGCTTCCTATAAGCATGGATTCAAGCACTGGCATTTCTACATTCCTACAATCTATGGAGCAGGTGAGAATCCTAAGCGTTTGATTCCTTACGTTATCAATGCTATCCGTAATGGTGAAGAACTTCACTTTACTGCAGGCGAACAGATACGTCAATATGTACACGTGAACGACGTTCCTCGTTTGCTTGCAATGGCATTTGAGAAAGACCTACCTTCAGGTCTCTATAACATTGAGGGTAAGGAGACTCTTACCGTCAAAGAAATTGTTACTCTGATTCACCAAGCAATGGGCAAGCAAGTTCCTGAAGGTTGTTTCGGTAGCGTTCAGCGTGCAGATGTTGGTATGAAGTATCTAGCTCTTGATGGCAAGAAACTGAAAAATACTATTGGTTTCGAGACGATTGTTAAAATAACTGACACAATTGATTTGTACTAAAAATGAGATCAAAATTACTTTCGATAGCGATTCCAACACTAAATCGCGCAGACATTTTGAAATTTACGATAGAAAATTTTATAGAGCAAATTGCGATAAATAGTGAAAAGGTTGAATTGGTTGTATGTAGCAATGCTTGTAACGACAACACTTCAGATGTGATGGAGGAATTTGTGTCACAGTACGATTTCATACGATACAAAGAATGTGACAACAGAGTTTCGTTGGGTGATAGTTTCAAACGTACGGTAGATTTTTCCAAAGGAAAATATTTCATTTTGTGGGGCGATGACGACATTCCAGCACCTTTTCTAGTTAGTTATCTTGTTCACAGAATTGAATCAAATCCGGACATTGAATTGTATTATTTTAATAGGCTAGTTGGCTATGAGGATGGTTGTTCAATAAAAGGATTAACACTTTACGAAAATCGCTACGACGGTATATGCAAACGATATACATATTCAACTCAATTTATTACTGATAACTTTTGGGGCGCTACATTTATGTCGGCTATGCTTTGTTCTCGTGATGTTTGGAAGAGGGGCTTATCATTTGATACAAGTTCGCATTACGGGTTCGAGTTTATGGGAATCCTTTATTATGGTAATAAGGGCAAGGATATAATGTATGAGGAATTCCCTTTGTGTATACAACGTAAAGTAGCAAAACGTGCATGGGGAAAAGATTGGCCTATATATGCATTACTTGGTTTGCCGAATATGTCAAAAGACTTGGAAAAAGAAGGGCTATTTGATGATGGATTGCATATATGGAATGAAAAATATAACAAGTTTATACTTTTTTGCTATATCCTAATGAGTGCTTCTACTGATAAAAAAAAATATAGACCATATTGTAAATATTTTGCCACATATCAGAAGGGATATGTTCGCAAGATGTTGGTGTATTTTATTATTTATTGTATGCCAGGGTGTGTTTATAACATCTCAAGAAAAATTTTATTCTCAATTAAATAGATTACTATATTATGATAACTAAAGAAGATCGAATCTTTATCACAGGAGGTTCTGGTTTTATTGGAACTAATCTTATAGACCTTTTTATGAAAAAAGGTTACAATTTTATTAACTTGGATAAGTCAGAGCCTATTAAGAAAGACCAGATAAACTATTGGATGAAAGGAGATATTGTAAATATGGCTGATCTTGAGTCGGCGTTTAGCAAGTATCATCCAACAGTAGTTATTCATCTAGCAGCTAGGACAGATACATTAAGTACTGATATAAAAGACTATTCGGAAAACACACAAGGTTCCAAGAATATTATTGATATTGTTAAAAAACATTCATGTGTACGACATCTGATAATGACATCTACTCAATATGTTTATAAAAGTCTTACAATACCTTTTCCTTCGAAGGATGATGAGTATATTCCTCATACAACGTATGGTTTAAGTAAAAAAATAATGGAAGAGGATACTCGCCATTCTAATCTTCAATGTGCTTGGACTATTGTTCGCCCTGCAAATGTGTGGGGACCTTGGCACATGAGATATCCTAATGAATTATGGAAAGTGTTGGATAAGGGACTTTATGTTCATCCAATAAAGCAACCTGCAGTTCGTACTTATGCCTATGTGAAAAATCTTACCCATCAGGTTGATGGTATCATAAATGCAGATCTAAATATAGTTAATGAACAAACTTATTATTTGGGAGACTTACCTATTGATTCTAGATTATGGCTTGAGGAATGGGTGAAGCAACTTAGAGGATCTAAACTACATTATATTCCTACATGGATTATGAGGGGTGTGGCTACTTTGGGAGATGTACTTGGGACCCTCGGTATCAAGTTCCCAATGTATTCTATTCGTTTCAATAATATGATGGAGGACTGGTATGACACAACAAATAAGACAATTGACTTGTTTGGCGTCAGAAATGAAAATCTTTCCGATAATGTCAAAGAAACAATTGAGTGGCTAAAAGGAGAAGGAGTATCATTTTTTCCTTATTGGAATAAAAAGTATGGTAAGAACTAATAGTACTTACCATATTCATTCAATATGACAAAGATATATGAACATATTTGATATTCATTTAGAATTTGATCACGACAAGTTTCGAGATGAAATAAATAAAGCAATTGTTGACAAGAAGGTAGGATATGTTTGTGTGGTTGATGGTAATGTACTTTCACAAACACACCTGAATCCATGGTATAGAGAGATTGTACGTGGAGCCTTGGTCAATACATGTGACGGAGGTTATATTGCCAAGATGTGCAATGATATCTATGGGACACAATATACAGCATTTAATGGACCTGCGGTTTTTACAGAATACATAGAAAAACCTTACAAGCAGATACTCATTGGAAATACGAAAGAGACTTATAAACTAATTAAGGAAAAGATGAAAGAGCATGGAAAGGATAACTCAATGCTACTTTATCATCCGTTGCCTTTTGTGTCAGTCGATGAGTTTGATTATGAATTAATTGCAAAAAAAGTAAACGAAGAGAAACCTGATATCATCTGGGTTAGTTTGGGTGCACCTAAACAGGAAATCTTCATGAGCAAATTACTCCCTTTCTTGCAGCAGGGAATCATGTTCGGTATTGGTGCGGCATTCAACTATTATGCCGGAATTTTAAATGAATCAAAAGCTAAGATTGGTGCCGTACGTTTCATATGGTTGATTAGACTCTTTGAAGAACCCCAAAAACAATGGCGTAGGTGTTGGAACTTCCTGAAGGTGATACCAGTATTAAAACGTGAAGAAATAAAGCGTAGAAAAGAAAACGGAAAGAATGCTTAATGTATAGAATATTAGTACCTAATGGCGAAACTAGAAAGGCATTCGACATCATTTCCATATTAACCTATACGTTTCCTGATGTGCCTATGATATGTGGTAATACGGAAGGAACTATGTCTATAAAACGGCACTTAGAACGTATCTTTAGTGGGAAATCAGAAGTGCTGAGAACGAAAGATGAAGCTCTTTGTGTGGAGGATTTCAATGCGATAGCAGATAAATACAAAGATAATCAGATAGTGTTTGTTCCTACAGAGGAGAAGACGATAGCACACTTCTATAAGTTCGTAGAGAAATATGGTCAGAAGAATTATGTGTATATCTTGCCTAAAGTAGAGGTGTATCATCAGTTCCGAGATAAGAAAGTTTTGAATGATTTCTGTTCAGAAAACAAATTGAGTGCTCCTGCTCACTATAAAGTAGAGGAGGTTGACAACTTGAAACCTGAACAGTTTCCTGTATTACTGAAACCTTGTGTGGGTTCTGGAAGCGAAGGGCAGTATAGACTTTACAAATGGGAAGACTATACCGATTCTATTCGGGAAGAGGTAAGTAAGAAACCTTATCTTGTGCAAGAGCTTATTTCAAATGGTCATGATGTGCAAGGTACTTTCTATTTGTATCATAATGGAGAGATGATAGATGCTTATAGCCATCAAAGGATTCGAACCTCCCCTCCTATAGGTGGCGTAACTGTTTTATCAAAGCTACATATCAATCTGCCACTGATTGCCGAAGGTAAGAAGATTTTGGATAAGGCTGGATGGAATGGATTGGTGATGTTGGAGTTCCTATTGGATGAGCGAATCGGAAAATACAAGGTGATTGAGGCAAATCCTCGTGTTTGGGGTAGTATTATGCTGTCTGAGTTCAGCGGTAGAAATTTGCTTTCAAACTATGTGCGCCTTTGCATGAATCAGACCCCTTTGTTCAACTATCGAACAGGGGAGACATATATTCGATGGCTTTTCCCTGTGGATGTGTTGAACTATATTAAGAAGTTAGGGCGTATCAAGGGTTTTTGGAACTTTAAGAATACGTGTTTCATAAATTGGTCGTACGCTAGCAAATGGTCAGCAATTCTGTTCAACTTGTCAAACTTGTTCAGTATAAAGAACATCAAACGATTCTTCAGACACTAATATGAGAATTGTTGTTTTTGATTTCGACGGTACGCTCTCGTATAAGGATAGTATGAAAGAATTATTCAACGAGCAGATGTCTGGCTGGCGGAAGGTTTATCGTATCTATTACTATCTACTGAAGGTACTTGCTAAACTGAAGATAACTTCTGTAAAGTTTGAGAAAGAACAGATGTTGAAACTGCTATTCCATTCCGATTTGAAGGATTTTGCTGATGCAAGCAGAGAACAGGCAAAACGCTTCCGGCTGAATCCATTATTTGCAAAGGTTCAGGAATATATTGACAATGGTGATCGAGTGATAGTGCTTTCTGCTTCATCTATGTGTTTTTTGGAGACTATCTTTGAAAGCATGAAGGTAGAGTTAGTGTGTACAACGCTCAAGGCGTCTAATGGACGAATCTTGGGAATTGACCGCCATCCATTCTATCATGAGAAGGTAGAGTGCCTGAAGCAAATGGGCATTGAGCAAGTAGATGAAATGTACTATGACAGCAAATGGGATGAGGTGCTTATACCGATGTGTAAGGTTTCACATAAGGTTGAAAATGGACAAATATTATGATACGAGTATTGATAACAGATGCCAATAGCTATATTGGTGTATCTATGTCTTCAAAGATTGTGTAAGGCTCTGAAATACTTTAATACTTTTTGGACTCGGCTCTTTGCTTATACTCGGGACGGTGCTTATACGATTGATAATTCTATTGCCGAACGTTTCATACGCCTCTTGTCGGGTGAGCGCAAGAACTCCTTATTCCTTGGGAATGGCAAGATGGCCAGAGTCTCTGCATTGCGATACTTTAAGCTGTTCTTCCATGAGATCGTCAATGGACGTAGGAATTATGAGAATCTTTTTCCAATGACTATCGGATTATGTAATAATAAACATTAAAAATCAATTCCTTTTTTGAACTTATTTAATGGATAACCGCCTTCTGGCAGCTGTCTCTATGTGGTACGTCAAAATTGGATGCTAACTTTAATAATGAATATACTAACGTTTGACATCGAAGACTGGTATAATTGTGACTTCATCTCGGGCGATTTCGCTTGGGATAAGCATGAGGTGCGCATATACCAAGGAGTAGACCGTATTCTTGGGGAATTGGAGAAGCGGAAACAGAAAGGCACCTTCTTTTGTCTTGGCTGGCTTGCGGAGAAACATCCGGATGTGATTCGTTCCATTCAAAAACAGGGGCATCATATCGGTTGTCATTCTTATCAGCATGAGTTGTCTTTTCGTTTTGATGAGAAAGCTTTTAAAGCGGATACGCTGAAAGCTAAGCATTTGATAGAAGATGTGTTAGGAGAGGAAGTCAATGCTTTTCGTGCTCCGGGTTTTTCTATAACAAAGAATAATGTGTGGGCGCTTCGCAGTTTGGTAGAGATGGGCTTTAAGTATGATTGCTCCATGTTTCCCGCTCCTCATGATTATGGGGGTATGCCAAGTTATGGAGAGGGTGTTCCGAAACGGATTGATGTCGGTGATGGGAGAATCATTAAGGAGTTTCCGATAAATGTTCATCAGGTGATGGGGAAACACCTTGTTTTTTCCGGTGGTGGTTTCTTTCGATTATTTCCTTATTGGCTGATTAATCATTGGGGAAAACACAGTGATTATATGATGACTTATTTTCATCCGAGGGATTTTGATATCGGACAGCCAGTTGTGAAGAACTTACCTGCAATGCGCCGTTTTAAAAGTTATGTAGGTATAAATGGGGCGTTTACTAAATTTCAACGTTTGCTTGACGAATATGAGTTTTATAGTGTAGAGCAGGCTGATGAAATAATAAATTGGGAAGTAACTTCGATTATGCAGTTGATGGTTTGAGTAATATATAGGTAAGCGTCCCAAAATGACATATAGGATAAATGATATAAAAGGGAGAACTTTGCTTCCGTTAAATCAACAGCAAAGTTTATGTATAGTTACAATGATTTTGAGCGTCTGTTTTTGCGCTATAAATTGGAAGGCGTCCCTTCTGGTGTTTCGATTGAGCAATTCTGTTTGTCGAACCAAGTCCTTATAACCTGTTTGCAAAATGGTACAAGGATATCCGAAAGAAGATAAGGAACTCCGAAAGTGGACACCCGGCTTTCTTCGAGTACCGAACTTTAAATTTTGGTGGACATCCGCATGAGCAATGGCGTTCATATCAGTCAGAAAAATCTAAGAAATTGGAGGGCTTATGTTGAATATAACCGGTCTCAACCGCTTTTTCTTTGTCTGCGATTTCCACGATATGCGCTGTAAATATGATAAGGTTTTGTCCATCATCCATTAGCTGTTGAATCGTGAACCGGAAGACGGCGATGTTTTTATCGTGATGTCCAAAGATTTACGTCTGGTCCGCCTGTTCAGTTATGATCAACTATCTTACAGCATGTTTGAGAAACGTTTCAGGCCCGGATACAAGTTTATGTATGAAACTGCTTTCTTCCGCAAGGAAGCTGAAGGAACGGGAGTGCACTCCTGCACCTTTTGAAGACCCATATTCAGATATGACACCCGAAGAGAAATCTAAGATGATAATGGAGCTGGTGGCTACCCGTGAGCGGGATGCCGAACGCATCCGGCGTGACGAGGCCCGTATAGACGAACTGTTGTCCTTGCAGAAGGCTGCCATGGCTGCAGAAAAGGAACTGGGCGATTATAAAGCGATGAACAGTAATCTGTTGTCTAAAATAACCGCATTAGAGGAGCGACTAAAAGTCCGCAACAAGAACTTTTCTGGGTACAAGAGCCAGGAGGGAATCCGTAAAAAGAGTGTGAGGGACGGAGATGACCATGCCCGTGACAAGGATGATTTCAATGGTACTCCGTAATCCATCGGATCTCCGTCTGCGGAGCATGGTGGGGAAGCGGTGGAGGAAGAGGGTGTGGAAGCAAAATCCAAAGAGTCCCGTCTTTATCGTCAGGGACTTTCTTACCGTACCATGAGTGACGACAATACGGTTTGTCACAACAGTGATATCCGCTATAAGACGTCGGACGGGAAAATCCACGAAGAATGTTATAAGAAGAAATATATATGGTGTCTGGTCAACAAACTCTCCAAAGTGGTAACCTATTGCTTTGAGGACGATTCCAGAGGACAGGATGCCCTGAAACATATTCTGGGTGACAGTCAGGTGAAAGCCCTTCAGTCAGACGGCTACAATGTCTACAAATGTTAAAAATCAGTATCTTTTTTGACGTTATTTATTAGAAAACCGCCTTGTGGCGGCTTTCCTTGGGCTATACGTCAAAATTGGATGCAAACTATTGGACGCTAACCATTTATATTCTTGATTATCATGTGGTATGTACATAAGTATATTATTTTTTGTACCTTTTGTGAAGTCGTTGAATTTTACAATATATGTTTATTTTATGAAAGGCATTGTTTTAGCCGGTGGTTCTGGTACTCGTCTGTATCCCATCACCAAAGGAGTTAGTAAACAGCTTCTTCCTATTTTTGATAAACCGATGA
>OGDY01001321.1_pt1 | contig 28419 bp, 25 predicted proteins | sample 1570341 | NCBI WGS metagenome assembly OGDY01 (sample SAMEA2581972, study PRJEB24529) | metagenome | biome: Human gut stool | place: China | collected 2011 | reverse complement strand
CAGCGCTATGCTCAAAGAAAAGTTTGGATGCTTTTTGGAATTTGCTCATTCATAGTTGTAAAATAAAATAACGCAAAAGAAAGACTCTTCGAGTCAAACCTGGTAGAATGGTAGCGACCAAACCAACACTCGCCAGGAGGGACAAGATGAGCCAGAAGAATTATAGCACAAAGACAGGCGAAAAGAAGCACCTGGAAGAAAAAGGTTCTTCACGAAAAGTGATGGAGTGAAGAATGAAGCGAGAAGAACCTGACGAGCGCAAAGAAGAAAGCCTCATCACGATAGCCAATCCATACTTGAGTTGCTCAGACAAAAGTAAGGGGGAACAGGTCATGCTCCATTTAGATTGTATCGGAATTGAAGTCAAAAGTCAAAGATACGAAGGGAGAGGAGTCCAAGTATCGCCGGATGAGCAGGAAGCGGTGCTCATCATGGAAAAGCGGACAGGAAAAAGGTTCTTCACGTTTTATAGTGGAAAGAGAAGCTCGGAATAGCAACGATGGTCAAGCCATCGTTGAGAGAGGGCGGGCAACGAAGAAGTCGTTGTGCGGCATTGTGTGCTTCCTTCTCTGCCAACCTTTCAGCCAGCGGCTGATTTCCTTATAGACATTCCACTACTTTCCGTGATGAACCAAAAAGAAAGAACCCCGCCGAGCGTATATCGACGAGGTTTGGGGGAATTTGAAGCTATGAGATGAGTGTACGAATCCGCATCCTTTACAGGGGTCAGATGGCCCAGATGGGAACAATGAAGTTCTCACTGTCGATGGCCGTCAGCTCGTTCTTCATGCAGAGGATGGCGCCCTTTCCGCGGGGAACGGAGCCTTTGTCCAGCAGCTTGAACGGACGGGTCAGCTGCGTTCCGGGATTCGAGGTCTTTTTGATCTCCATCGGGTGAAGCTGACCGTCGGTCTCGAGAACGATATCGATTTCCTTGGCGTCATTGTCCCTGTAGTAATACAGATGCGGTTCTTCGCCTGCGTTGAAATAGGTCTTGACAATCTCAGCCACCGTGAAGTTTTCAAGGATCGCGCCGTTGATGGCACCTGCCTCCAGCGTTTCGGGACTCGACCACTTCGTCAGATATGCGACAAGGCCTGTATCATAGAAATACAGCTTGGGCTTGCTCACAGTGCGCTTCAGAAGATTGTTGGAGTACGGGTGCAGATAGAAAATGATGTCCGATTTTTCCAGAAGTCCGAGCCACTCCTGTACCTTCTCAGACCGCATGCCGTCCATGTCATTGCCAATATCGGCATAGTTCACCATCTGCCCTGTACGGCAGGCAACGGCTGTGATGAACCGCAGGAACTCCACTGCCTCGATGGTGCCGTCCAGTTCGCGAATATCACGCTGAATGTAGGTCTGCAGATAGCTGGAGTAAAACAGGTTGCGGTTGGTGATGCGTCCGCTGACGATCGCCGGCATGGAGCCCTTGAAGATTCTTTCAAACATCTCAGGCGTATCCGCGGCATTCCTGCAGGAGACCTTTCTCTGAAGTTCGTTCAGATCGAGCGTAAAGGGCTTGTTTTCATCCTGCCCATATATTTCGCCCTGGGACATGGTGGACATGTGCAGGATGCAGGCCCTTCCTGCCAGGGATTCTCCCGCCAGCTTCATGAGCTTGAATGCCTGTGAGCCGGTCAGCCAGAAATCACCGTATCGCTGATCACGGTCAGCATGGATCTTGATATAGGGAAACAGCTGCGGCGCGTATTGTACCTCATCGATGAGGATGGGCGGCTTATGCATCTGAAAAAACATCTCGGGATCGCTCTGCGCAAGCGCACGCTCGTTCAAATCGTCGAGCGTCACATAAGTGCGATTCGTCCCTTCCATCAGTTTCTGAAGCATGGTCGTCTTGCCAACCTGCCGCGGGCCGGTCACGATGATCGCCTGATACTCATGGCAGGCTTCCATGATGACCTTCTCCAAAGACCGCTTCATATACCCCATATCGTCACATCCTTTCGGGCGTTTTACACTCTATTTGTATTATAGCCGATTTTTACCCAAAGTCAACGCCTGTTCGGTTATTTTCCGGGAATTCTGTAAAATAGCCGATACTTCAACGACCATTCCTCAGCAGAAGCGAGGCAATGAACCTAGGATCAGCAGCTTTTGCTTCTATTCATCGTTTGTTTCTACCTGACCGGAAGGAATCTGAGAAACGCAGAACTCAAGAGCTTGAAAGGTAATCTTATAGTGAGGCTTCGGGGGAATATACTCGACGTTCATGATATTCATCCTCCTTGCTTGGTCATCCAAGTCTGCGATAACGGGTATTTTTGCCATTTCCTTCTCGTTTAATCTCCCCGGTATCAACCATTTTACGCAGTGCTCCCTCGATGGCGCTGACACTTAACGAAGGACAGAGTTCGCGAATGTCCTGCTTGCTAAACCTGCCAAGCTTGTTCATGGAGGCCTGCCTGACTATTTCAATGGCTGGCTGCTTCTTTTCTACGAGGGCAAAACGATCTTCAAAATCCCTGTAGGCAGAAAGAATCGTACCCAGAAGATACTTGATAAAAGGAACCTTGTCTTCCGTCTCTTCGTGCCAGCCGATTTGAGCCTTACCAAGAGCATCATAGTACAAATCCTTGTTCCTCGCTATCTTTGCTTCAAGCGATATATACTTCCCCACATAGAAACCGCTTCTATATAACAGAAGTGTTGTAAGAAGACGGCTCATTCTACCATTGCCATCATTAAAGGGATGAATGCACAGAAAATCGTGGATGAAGATTGGTATGGCAATCAGCGGTTCGATTTCCATATTACCAATCACACGGTTGTATTCTTCACAGATTCGATCAAGAGCATCCGCTGTTTCGAATGGTGCCAGAGGTGTGAAGAGTGTCTCAACATGTCCATCAGGATACGTGGCGCTGATATAATTCTGAACACTCTTTGTACGGCCTGCCAGTGGGTTGTTCATATGGTTGTACATCACCTTGTGTAGCTGCAAGATATAGTTCTTTGTAATGGGAATCGCATCGAAGTTCTCGTGAATGATGTTCAGCGCATCACGGTACCCGGCAATCTCTTGCTCATTGCGGTTCTTTGGCGTGGTTTTTTCTGTGACGAGCTGCCGAATACGGGTACTGGTTGTGACAATTCCCTCAATAGCGTTGGATGCTTCTGTACTCTGAATCTTTGCAATCTCTACCAGCTTTTCAAGTTCTTCCGGCTTTTGCCTGAGGGAAAGCTCTTGCTTTCCTGCTTCTTTATAGATTGCAGCAATCAGGCCGAGTATCTCAGAGTCCCATTTCTGCTCTTTGATTGTTGAGTAATGAAACTGGCGCATTCACTTTCCTCCTCTCGATTCCCTTATATTATAATCAAATGTAAGGGAATCGTCAATGGCGTAAGGGGAAAATCCATTATAATATGTCCAGAATAAGAGAAAGGAAATCACAAAACCATCTTTTGAACAGTCCGCATAGACATCCGATTCGCCAGGAGCATCTGAACCCAGCCGGCTGCACGTCGGGTGATACATGTTCCAGGGTATGCAAAGGAAACCTTATTTTTGAAAGTCATTCCGCATTTCGGGCACTGGTACTGGTGGTGTCCAGCTCACGGTTTCCAGAGAACAGCTTCCCCTCCGATGAACAGGAAAAGAATACGCGTATGTTCTCCTACCGTCAATAGCCAATGATCGGCCTATGAAAGAATGCGTGACACTCCTGCAATTTCATTAATATCATGCCGCGCTGTTTCTCTTGCATTTTCCCAGTTTTTTCTATGATAAAGAAAAGAAGCTTTCTGTTCAGGAGGTGTTTCCAATGACGAATCGTCCCGCTGAACCAGGCAGAACTGCCCGCCTGCCAATTGTCCGCTCCGCCATGTTCGGCCACGCGATTGCCGACGCGATGGGTGTGCCCGTCGAGTTTTCGACTCGAAGCCAGCGCCGGTGCGATCCTGTCACCGGGTACCGCGGGTATGGCGCACACGATGTTCCGGCTGGAACCTGGTCGGACGATACCAGTATGGCGCTGGCGACGATCGACAGTCTGGCGCATGGCCTTGATACCACGGACATGATGGAGCGCTTTTGCGACTGGAAGCTCCACGCCGCCTACACAGCGACGGGCGTGGTGTTCGACATGGGCATCACCACGAGCAAGGCGCTGTCGCAGTTCAAGAAGGGTGTGCCCGCGCTTTCCTGCGGCCTGGACGGCGAGTTTGACAACGGTAACGGCTCGCTGATGCGGATCATTCCAGCAGTGCTATTCTGCAAATTTGCTGCTGCCGATCTGTCCCCGGATGAGCAACTGGCGATCATTCACGACGTTTCCTCGCTGACGCACCGCCATCCCCGGTCGCAGATGGGCTGCGGCATCTATGCGCTGATTTTGATGGAGCTGTGCGACGGCAGGGGCATCTCGGGCATTCAGGCGGGCATCGACAGGGCGAAGCAGTATTACGAAGCAACCCTGGCGTTTTCCAAGGAACTGGGCAGCTATGCGCGGATTCTGAACTGCACCTCCATCATGGATTTTGCCCGAACGCCGGAGAATGAAATCAGGAGCGGCGGCTATGTGGTGGATACGCTGGAAGCCGCGCTGTGGTGCGTGCTGAATACGGACAATTACCGCGACTGTGTGCTGAAGGCTGTCAATTTGGGCGACGACACCGACACCGTTGCGGCGGTAGCAGGCGGTCTGGCAGGCTGTCTGTACGGAATGGAGGGGATTCCATGCGACTGGCTCGCCGGTCTGCGGAAGGCAGAGGACATCGAAGCGCTGTGCAGGGCATTTGTGGATTCGCTGAATACCGTGCATGAACTGCCGGATGAATGGCTGAAAGATACAAAAATGCTCGGCATGGCGGAGGAACTGGACAGTATGGAGCCTCTGCCCGAGGAGTATGTGAGCTTCATGCTGGACTTTCCCATTACAGCGAAGGACATGGAAAGGTTCCGCAGCGGTCATGCAAACGCAGACGCAGGCTTCCAGTGGCGGGTCGGTTCGGGGGGAAAGCTGTGCATTTTTCGTGGGCTTCGCTGCGTTTATCGCCTGCAAATTCGTCCCGAAACAGATCGTCATCGCGTGTTCTTCTATATCCATGATGGGATCGACAGCCTCGAAGATACGTTCAAGAACATGCCTCCGCGCGAGACGCTGGTTCAGCTTCTGATCCAATGGATGGGGCACGAGGCCGTTCTGAAAGCCGTCGATCTGCACTGCCATATCGTTCCGGGCGTCGATGACGGCGCACGGGACATGACGATGGCGCTGCAGATGCTACAAATGGAAGCCGCTCAGGGCGTCCGGCACATCGCCTGCACGTCGCACAGCTTTGACGGACGTCACGATGGATACCGGCATCGCCTGAAACTGCTTCAACAGGAATAGGCAAAGCAGGAGCGCGGACTCTCTCTGTATCCCGGATGCGAAATTTACTGCCCGCAAGAAACGCCCCAATCGGTTCTGCGTAAGGTGCAAAGCAAGGAATACGCACTGCTTGGCAACTCCGGCTACATGCTGCTGGAGTTTGATCCAGGCAGCAGAAGCCGATATATGCTGGATTTCGTCCGGAGTATTCTGGACATGACCGCCGCATTGGATGCCAAGGCAAAGCACGTTGTTCTCGCGCATGTGGAACGATACAGTAACCTTGCAAATGACGACGAGGCACTGAACACACTGCTTGCGTGGGGCTGCCGCATCCAGATCAACGCGTACAGCCTCGCGGAGGAACAAAAGCCTTCCACGAAAGCCTTTGCGCGCAGGTTGCTTGATGAGAGGAAGGTATCCTTTCTTGGCTCAGATGCACACCGCACGGATCATCGTCCGCCGTGTGTGAAAAACGGCATCCGGTATGTCTACGACCACTGCGACGTCGATTATGCCAACGCGGTCTGCTACGAAAATGCGAAGCTACTGCTCACCGGCGCACTGGGATAAGAAAGGAGCATTCGTCATGGCAAGGCTCAAGGGGTTTGATTACAAGAAGGCCGAAGCCGATCTGGACGGCGTCGGCGCGTATCACCCGGACGAAATCCACTCCTACCATTCCGAGAAAGCCGTTCGCAGCTACATGAAGGAGCACGGACTGAATCCTGACAAATACTACAAGCCGGATGGAAAGTGCTCTCCGTCTGGCTCAAAGGAAAGCGACAATGGCGGCTGCTATCTGACCACCGCGTGCGTTGCGGCGCGTGGATTGCCGGATACATGCACCGAGCTTCAAACGCTGCGTGCCTTCCGCGACGGCGTTCTGGCTCGTCAGCCCGGCGTACAGCAGGAGAGGAGGCGTATCGACTGTATAAGGCGTATTCGATTCGATTGGGGAAAAGTATCTGCGGCTTGGTTGACTGACCGTTTGATGAGGTGAATACAATAAGTAACGGGCAAGCATGCAAAAGGTTCTCCACTATTTTTCGTGAAGAACCAAAGAAGCTGGACGAGGAGCTGATAGCCCAGGGTAAAGACGTGTCCGACCTGAATCGGCGTTTCACGCTATGAAGAACGAAAAAAAGTCAGCGTTACTACAAGGCGTGGGGGAAGCTTCCAGAGCAGAAGCGACCTGGCGTTGAAGGCAGTATGAGTTTGAACTGAGCAAGTACCGTGAGGTGGAGGAATCCTTGCAGCGCTGGCAGGATGACGGCGAACACATCGATGACAAAGGCTGCCAGAAGGCATGGAAGTATCTGAACACGAAGCGCATGGTGCCGGATATCAATCAGAGAGAAATGAAGGAGGACGTGTGCAGGCTGGAGGTGGTGAAGCGGGAGTTTATAAAGGAGCCATCCACATGCGTGATCAAATATTATGAAAGCAAATGGATCCATGACCAATATTCTACTATTATTTGCCATTGCCTCATCCTTTTTCCACAATCGGAATACACACGTTCAGATGGAACAGGTTATCCTCTGTCTGGTATCGCATCAGTCCGTCATATTTTTGTGCAACAAAGTCAATGGATCGCATGCCGTAGCCATGCTTCAGATAATCATCCTTTGTGGTTTGCGGCAGTCCTGAACCGGCAGGACTGCCCGGCACGAAATAGTTCGTCAGTTGGATCACGGCGACGCCGTTTTCTTCCCGTATGTTCAGGGAAATCAGACGCATAGCCTCATCTGTCAGTTGGCTGACAGCCTCAATGGCGTTGTCGATGGCGTTGTTCATCATTGAAAACACATCGGATGCCTCCATAAAGGACAGACACCGGGCATCAGCCATGCAGGAGAGCGTAATATGTCGCTGCTCCATGATCGCCTGCTTCTTGTAGAGAACCATGTTCAGAATGTCGTTGCCGGTCTTCAGGTGACTGTCGTAAATCCGAATGGCGCTGCGCAGCTTTTTCATCTCGTTTTCTGTCAGACGATCGGCATATTGGTCCAGCATATGGCGCATATCGTGACACTTGATGTTGATCATTTCCATATCGTCGCGTATGGCATCAAACTGTTTGCGCTCATTTTGAAGCAGGCGCTGAGTGATCTCCAGCTCCTTGTTGACATGGCCATGGGCAAGCAACACAGTGCGGAAGATGAGCACCAGAAGTGACCAGATCAGTGCCAGAGCACGCACTACTGAGGCCATCTCCGGGTTGTTTGCTTCCAGCGGGCGACTGTAGTTTTGCAGTACTGTTGTTATCGCCATGACGGAGATGGAAAACAACACACCAATGCGGGAATAGTGTTCATTCTGAACAACGCCTTTCTTTCCGCGGAAGACAATACCCAACGTGATAATCAATATCAGGTGCAGCAACAGATAAACCAGCCAAGCAATTTCCGGACTGTAGGACTGCCAGCCCATAAGCGAAATGCTGCGGTAGGGATCGACTCCCTGCACCAGATAGAATAACTCTGCAAGCCGACCGGTTATGGCCTGCACGGCTGTGCCAGCGCAAAGACACATGCTCCAGTCAGCCAGAGAAATGTTCCAGCACATGACGATCCATTGCGCTGTGCCGGTATAGACCAGTGCGGTGATGAGCAAATGCATCCAGAAACCGTTGAAGATCATTTGAAGTGGCGCAGTGGCAGCGGCCAATAGAGTGTATCCTACGAAGCCAAGGCCAAGGCGCATAAGAAACTTCTTTTTCCTGGGGAAGATAAATGCGAACATCAATGCACAGAGGGCAAATTCCCACGCGTTGGTGGTTCTGACAAACAAGGCATATTCAATACTCATCTTATGCGCTCCTCCGTATAGCTTAAAAATGATTGCATAAATTCCTTTTTCCTTGGCTGGCTGATCTGCAGATCAACGCCTTCCAGGGAGACTGTGTAGCCTTTCACGCGACGTACATAACGCAGATTGACCAGATAGCAGCTGTTGCAACGGGCAAAGTGATGGGAGGCATATTGCTTTTCAGCATCGTTCATGCGTGCGTAAACAGAGTAGGTTTTGTTGCCAAGCGTGTGATAGATCAAATGATGGCCTTCGGATTCAATATAAAGGATATCCTTCAGTACGAGCTTAACCTTACCGTTGGCATCGGAAATGATAGTCTCCGGTTCATCTGTGTCCATCCGCATCTGATGCTCCACGCGAGACATCTTCATCATAAAATCCGGATAGGAAAGCGGCTTGAGCACATAATCGAATGCACGGACTTCATATCCCTGGATCGCATATTGGGCCAGGGAGGTCACGAAGATCAGCAGCACATTGGCATCCAAGGCACGCAGCTTTCGTGCGACCTCCATGCCGTTCATGTGTGGCATCTGAATGTCCATAAAGACGACCTGGTATTCTGCCCGGTAGGGATCGAGGAACAATATGGGGTTGGTAAACACGCTCACACTTCCCGTAATCCCTTTGTCCGCGCACCAGCGGGTAAAGTAGGATTCCAGCAGCTGAGCATAAACAGGTTCGTCTTCAACGATTGCAGCACGCAGCATACCCTGAGCCCTCCTGTTTTTACGTTACCTATATTATAATCCTTTGCTTGCCTGCACGTCAATCGACGGCATCTTTAGTTCATGACGTTTTTTTTTAGTTTGTGTCAATTCTATTGAAGCAAAGGGGGCCTCCGATTATGATATGCATAACAACACCGCTCAAGCGGTCAATAAAAAGGAGGATTCCCCATGAAAAAGCTGCTTGCTGTCCTGCTTGCCCTGGTTCTCTGCCTGTCTGTGAGTGCCGTCTCCCTGGCTGAGGCTGCCATGACCGGCCGCTACATCTCTACCCAGAATATTGCCTTCGTGTCTGCCTATCCTCAGTACACCTTCAAGATGGCCACCTTCGGTATTCAGACCCTGGAGCTGTATGACGACGGTACCTATCGTCTGATTGACACCGAGAATTCCTTCTCCGGCGGCCTGATCTTCGCTGATGACGGCACCTATGAGGCGATTCCGCGTGGCGGCGATGTGTATGTGTACACCGGCACCTATGAGGCGATCTCTGATTCCGGCCTGCTGATGGTCACCCTGTCTGCTCCCACCGGCCTGGAAGTGACTTCCTCCAACAGCATCGAAACCAAGAGCGCTACTGCTGAAGGCACCGATCTGGAGACCCTGCTGGCCAAGTTTGGTTTTGCTGACACCGATATCATGATCGACGAAGCTACCGGCGTGTTCGACTTCATCGTGACCGGTCCCCAGGAGTAATCAAACAGCGCGGGTGGAGGTTTTCCAAAGCCTCCACCCGCTTTTTCGACAGAAAAGGAGATATTGAACATGCGCAGGAAGATGAAGCTGTGGCGCGGCCTGACTGCTGTGACAGGCATTCTGCTCTGTCTGTCCATCCTGATGACAGATCTGTTGGTTGAATGGAGTGGTCAGGTGAACGTCGTGCTGGGCGTTACGATCCCAACCACGGTGGTGGATGGCGATAAATGGGTGTATCCTTCCGAATACGGCATGAACGAGGAGGGTCTGGCTGCCATGCTGGCTGCCTCGGATGCCCATGATATTCAGACCATGATCGAAGGCGCCGTGCTGCTCAAGAACAATGGCGCATTGCCGCTCACAGGCAGCGAGACTCGCGTGAGCCTGTTCGGCCGAGCCAGCGCTGATCCCATTTACCGCGGAAATTCAGGTGGTCCTGCTATCGATAAGCGCCGCCTCGTGACCTTCCGCGCCGGGCTGGAGGGCGAGGGCCTGGTTATCAATGACAAGCTGTTCAAAGCCTATGAAGGCAGCGAACTGCGCCGAAGGAAGGCTGAGCCCGACTGGTTCATCGCTGAGGAAGGTGCCGCCTTCTATACCGCTGATCTCCAGGCTTCCTGGGAAAATGACTATCACGACGCGGCCATCGTGCTGCTCAGCCGCGATGGCGGCGAGGGCAAGGATCTGGCCATGTCTGACAGTGACGGCATTTCCCATCTTGCCCTGCATGAAACCGAAAAGGAAATGCTCAAGCTGATCGCAGACAGCGGAAAATTCAGCAAGACGATCGTCCTCATCAACAGCGCCTATCCTATGGAAATGGATTGGATCTATGATGAGCAGTACGGCGTGGATGCGGCGCTGTGGATCGGCACGCCAGGTCTGAAGGGCTTCACGGGTGTTGCCAAGGTGCTGACCGGCAAGGCTGCTCCGTCCGGTCGCCTGGTAGATACATGGGCAGCCAACTCTCTTTCTGCCCCCGCTGTGCAGAACGCCGGTGATTTCAAGTTTGCCAATACCAAAACCGGCTATATTGTGGAAGCAGAAGGCATCTATATTGGCTACCGCTACTATGAAACCCGCTATTACGATCAGGTGCTGTCCCAGCACAATGCTGCGTCAAGTGCGGGCACGTTCATGGGCGAAGCTGCGTGGAATTATGCAGCAGAAATGACCTTCCCCTATGGATATGGTCTCTCTTACGCGAATTTCACGCAGGAACTGAAGGATCTGAAATGGGACCGCACTGCCCATACCGTTACGGCTAAGGTGAAGGTGACCAACAACGGCGCAGCCAATGGCGCTTCCTACGACGGGGCAGCCAAGCAGTCAGTTGTGCTATATGTCAATCAGCCTTGGGAAGAAGGAGAAGCTGAGAAATCTGCGATCCAGATGATCGGTTTTGCCAAGACCCGCGACCTCAAGCCCGGCGAGAGCGAAGAAGTGACCATCGTTGCGGATGATTACCTGTTTGCTACATATGATATGAACGCGGAGAATGGCGCTGATCCCACCCGCAAGGGCTGCTATGTGTTCGATGCGGGTGAATACACCTTCGCTATCGGCAGCGATGCGCACGATGCGCTGAACAATGTGCTGGCGCTGACTCAGCCCGCTGCTGCGCTGACTGATGCTTCCGGTAATGCCGTGACCGGTAATGCTGCGCTGGCCCGCACGGTCAAGCTGGATGCAAGGGACAATACGACCTACGCCGTATCCCGCGAGACCGGCAATATCGTTGCCAACCTGTTTGAATCCATGGATCTGAACAGCTGGCTGCCCGGCACAGTGACTTATCTGACCCGTGCTGACTGGAACACCTTCCCGGCTCCGGTCAAGGATGTGGAGCTGACTGCCGAAATGAAGGCCGTCATCGAAAACGACGCTTTTATTACCCCCGACAATGCACCTGCCTATACGGATTTTGCCATTGAGCAGGATCACGGCATCAAGTTTGCCGATATGATAGGCGTGGCATATGATGATCCCAAGTGGGAGCTTTTCCTGGATCAGCTGACGCTTCAACAGATGACCTCCATCACGGGCGAAAACTTCGGTCAGCCTGCCATTGATTCCGTGTCCAAGCCTGCCAATGCCAACAGCGATGGCCCGGCAGGTCCCCAGGGCAACTACCGTTTCGGCGAAAAGTATGCCACCACCGTACACGTGGGTGAAGTGGTGGCGGCGGCAACCTGGAATATTGATCTGGTTGCTCAGCGCGGCAGCTTCATCGGTGAGGACTGCCTGTTTGTGGGCACGACGCAGCTGTGGTCTCCCGGCGCAGATCTGCACCGCACGCCGTTCTCCGGTAGAAACTTTGAGTATTATTCCGAGGACAGTGTGCTGTCCTACCTCATGAGTGCTGCGCAGACGTGCGCCATGCAGGCCAAGGGTGTGAACGCAGCCATCAAGCACTTCGTGGGTAACGATCAGGAAACGAACCGTACGGGTCTGTGTACCTTTGCCACCGAGCAGGGCTTCCGTCAGAATTCTCTCAAGGGCTTTGAGGGTGCATTCACCAAGGGCGGCGCGCTGGGCACCATGATGTCCACCAACCGCATCGGATTGGAGACCATGTATCAGAACGCCGCCACCTGTACGGGTGTGCTGCGCGATGAATGGGGCTTCAAGGGCGTTACCATCACGGACTCTGTGAAGGGTGACAAGTCGGTGTATGCCGTTGCCTGCCTGGTGGCCGGTACCGACACCTTCAATGCCGATACAGGACGTTCTACCGAGCTGCTTAAGTATCTGGTCAAGAACAAGGATGGCTATGTGCTTCAGGAACTCCGTCGCGCCAATAAGAATTTCTACTACGCGATGGCCCAGTCCAACCTTGTCAACGGTCTGACGCGCGAGATGGTCGTCCAGAACTTTGTGCCCTGGTGGCAGTATGCCATGCTTGGCATCAATATCGCGTTGGGTGCGTTCACTGCGCTGTTCGCCGTACTGTTTGTTTTCAGCATTGCTGCGGGAAAGAAAGGGAGGAAAGCATGATGAAGAAAGTATTCAGTGCCCGGACCGTGGGCTTCTATCTGGGTCTCATTGCTTGCCTTGCAGCCCTTGCCGGTGCGGTTGGTCTGGTTGCCACGGATATGGGTGACAGGACCTTCTCCTGGATCACTATTGCCCTGATGGGTGGCGGTATCGTCTTTGGATGCATAAACGGTGTGACTGACTTGGCCATCGCACCGCTGCTGAGCACGCTGTGCATCGGCTGTGGATTCTGCTGGCATCTGTACATTGGTCTGCCCACGCTCTCAGACATCTGGAACGGCGTCAACTACATAGGTGGCAATGCGCAGGCTGTGATGGTTTATGGCGGCTTCTTCGCAGCTGCTATGCTGCTGAGCATCATCAGCTGCTTCATGGCCCAGAGAAAGAATATCCAAATCGCATAACGCATTTCAGGCGTTCTGGCGGATCAAAAAACGCCGGAACGCCTGATTCAGATCCCAACAATACGACGAAAAAGGATGAACTGCGGCAATGAAATACAAGATCAATGACAGACACTATGCAGATTTCCATGTGTTCGAGGTCAGTAAACTGCCGGGACGCAGTTACTTTATCCCATATCCATCCCGTGCGGCAGCTGAAGCTGTCACGGCAAAGGAAAAGCGCTACTCCTCCGGAAAGGTACTTTGCCTCAATGGGCAGTGGGATTTTAAGTTTTTCCCCCGTCCGGCGGAAATGCCCTCCCTGCTCGATACATCCGAGATCAGTTTTGACAAGATCGATGTACCCTCCTGCTGGCAGTTCCGTGGATATGACAAGCCCTTCTATGTGAACATCCGCTATCAATTTCCCTTCAAGCCGCCGGTTATCCCTACCACTGAGAAAACAGGCACCGTATTCAGCTGGCTTGGTGTGGATCAAAAGGTTATGCCACGCTGGAAAAAGCCCGACGATCAGTACAATTTTGTCGGCGTGTATCGCCGCTTTATTGATATTGACCAGCCGAAAAAGAAATACATCATCTCTGTTACTTCAGCATTGTCTATGTATTTTTTGTTATTTCTGAATATTCTATCAGCTTCTGCAAATAAGCCAGTAGTGTTTACACGTTTGATAACAGCAACATCACGAAATTCTTTTTTCAGAAAATCCATGTAGACCTGTTCACTTTCGCCTTCACAGAATACCACAATGTACTTCTTGCTTTCTCTGATTTGGTGTGGCATTTACTGTACCTCCTCGATTTCAACATCTGGTATTGCACCGTATTTGCCTACAAGATACCCTTTTCGAATGTTATCGGTTGTGCGGGTTGAAAACTCGCTAAGGCTATATAGCTCAGATGTGCCATCTTTGTCATGTTTATCAACAAAGTACAGCTGATCCTTCCGTAACAGCTCAAGGTTCATTAGCTCCGTATTGTGTGTCGTAAAGACAATTTGCGCGCCATTGGGATTAGAGGCTTTGCTTTGGAACTTTGCAATGATATAGTTCACCAGCATTGGGTGCAGTTCTCGTTCCAATTCGTCTACGAGCAAAATGCCGCCTATACGCAAGGCAGATTCAATTGCAGGAGCAAGTGCCATTAGTTTTCGTGTGCCATCTGATTCATCAGAAAGTTCAAGCTCATAGTTTTCTTTCTGCCCGTTGCGTTTTTCGCCTTGATGACTTGCTTTTGCAGAAACTTCCCCCATTTTCAAATGAATTTCGCCGTTGTTGGAGGTTTCGGCAAGAACGTGCATAAATTGCACAAGAGCATTTTTTAGCTTTTCCGGAATATTACTTGGCAAAGTTTCATCGTCTTTAATTTCGCTGCTGTTGAACTCAAATTGTATATCACGAATACCCAGATCTGCCGCCTTTGCGTAGTCAGCAATTGCTTTCAGCATATTCTTATCCTCGGAATACTCAATTAGCTGACGTGGTATATCGGAATAGTCTCGTGAAAAAAACACCTGATTACGGAACCACCGCATCGCAGCAATGCAAGCTGCGTCATTCATAGTGCAGGCCACAGAGAAAAACAGCTGATTTTCAGCAACCATTTCACCAATTAAGGCACGTTTGCTTTTTTCCTCTGTAAAGGAAAAATTTTGTCCATCACGAGAAAAGACCAATGCTTTTTGTCCCTTGGGGGCATGATATAGGTATTCTGAATGGATTTTATTCCGTGTGGCAGAAAAGCCATAGTAATACCTAATGCCACTTGAAACGTATTCAAATGCAAATTCCGTAGGTTCGTTCTCGGAATAATCATTCAGTGCAAAAGGTGTTACAGGAATTTCCGCACGTTCATGCTGCGTTCGCTGTGCATTGCGGATAAACTGTACAGCAAGCCAAAAGGCACGAATCACATTGCTTTTCCCTCCACCATTTTTTCCGTAAATTGCAGCGGCAGGAAGCAGCTTAATCGTGGACGACATTGGAATCAAGCATTCCTTAAACGGACTGAGTCCAGAAGCCTCCATAGAAAGTACAGCCTCATCCCGAAAAGAGCGATAGTTCTTGAACTGAAATTTAATGAGCACTAAACCCACCTCCTCAAATCTCAATGATAGTATAGCACAAAACCGTTAGAAATACAACAGAATAAATCAGTTTTTTTGATTTTATCGGCTTGATTTTACTCTGTATGTGTATTTCTCATTTTCTTGTCGGATGTGCTTATTGTGTGTTCGGCATAGCAATGCAGTTTTGTGTCAGAAATCTTCATTGATGCTGAAAAAGACTTCCATTGAACTTTCAAAACGTTTCCGGACTAATATCTGATACTGACTGCGCCCTTGATGGCTTTTCACATTATCGTGCTACGCCGTCCGAACGGCCTGTTATCTTCTCGTTTGACACATTTCACTTTTTGTATTTATATAGTATGTTCATTGAAATGTAGCATAGTAATTGTATCAAGTTTTCAATGGAAACTCGGTGGTGAAATGACCGTATCGACTGACGGGCGTTTTCGTTACCTTCCCCCTTGCATCCTTTGTGTTCGCATGATATAATTATTGTGGATAATACTTTATCCATTTCGCAATAATATCGCTGATATATCTAATATTTTATCCGCAGGAGGATGCTATGAACTTCGTATGGGAAACGCCGGAGGAAACTGATCTTGCTATTGCCCAGCGTCTTGCGCAGATTCGGAAACGCCGCGGCTTATCACAGCTTCAGCTGAGCGAGAAAAGCAATGTCAGCTACGGCAGCATCAAGCGTTTTGAATGTCATGGGCAAATCTCCCTGATTTCACTGACCAAGCTGTGTGTCGCGCTGGACTGCGCAGACGAGCTTCGCCGCCTGTTCAGCAATGTGGAATATGCCAGCATTGAGGAGGTTCTCCGTGAAAGAACGCAAGGTTGAGGTGTTTCTGGATGACCGATTCGTAGGCACGCTGGCGGAAACTGCCGACCGTCGGGTTGCCTTTGCCTATTCGGATGAATGGCTGGAAACAGGCTTTTCCATCAGTCCTTTTTCGCTGCCAGTTGAGCAGAAAGTTTTTGTGCCGACTGCAACGCATTTTCAGGGATTGTGGGGCGTGTTTGCCGACAGCTTGCCGGATGCATGGGGGCGCTTGCTGGTAAACAGAATGCTGCGCGCTCGCGGATTAGTCGCTGAAGATGTAACGCCGTTGGAACGCCTTGCTATCGTTGGTGACTCCGGCATGGGCGCGCTGACATACCGTCCGGCGTGGGACGTGCATCGGGAAGAATCGCTTTATGATTGGGACGAACTCGCCGAAAAGTGCCGCGCTGTTCTTCATCACGAGGATGTTTGCGACCTTGATGCGCTGTTCCAGATGGGCGGCAGCAGCGGCGGCGCGCGTCCTAAGGTGATGACAGCGGAGTGGATTATCAAGTTTCCTGCTTCTGGCGATATGCAGGATACAGGGTTCATGGAAAAGGAGTACATGGATTGCGCTGCCGATTGCGGCATTGTCGTGCCGGAAACGCGGCTGATGCCGTCCAAGCAGTGCAGCGGCTATTTTGCTGTGCGCCGTTTCGACCGGGAGCAGCACAGCAGTCGCATCATCCGACGCCATATGCTGACAGCAGCTGCCATTTTGGAGTTGGACTGGCGTATGCCCTCGCTGGATTACAACGCGCTCATGAAGCTGACAAGCATCTTATCCCGCAGCAATTCACAGGATTTGGAGCAGATGTACCGCCGCATGTGCTTTAATGTGTTCGCCCACAATCGGGATGATCACGCAAAAAATTTCAGCTGGCTGTACGATGCACAGTATGACTGCTGGCATCCGTCGCCCGCTTACGATTTAACTTGGAGTACAACCTATTATGGTGAACACACGACCACGGTGAATGGCAATGGGCGTGACCCCGGCATGACGGAAGTATTAGCGGTAGGGCGAGCGGCTGGAATGACGGCAAAAGTATGCAAACAGATTGCAGAGGAAATTCGGAAGAAAACGGAAGGACTGGAGCGGAAGTATCGTGAGGTGCGGGCATGAAGAACAGCGCAGGATGCACCGTCAATGGCAAAAGAATATATCTTTTTTCATAAGCCAATGCTGATGATGGCGGGAAATCCAGAAATCGCAACTTAAAAGCCATTTTTTTCGTCTTGATTAGCATTTTAATTGCCTTATGCAATTTTGCAGCAGAAATCTTCATCTTTAAAGACTGCCATCATTGAAATGCTTTCTGGCGCAGAAGTAGCAGTCAACACGGCAACGTTTAAGAATGACCCAGCAAAAATTGCAAGTAAAGATGATGTGATTACTTACCTGATTCACCTTGGCTATTTGGGATATAACGAGGATTCCGAAACGGCATTCATTCCCAACGAGGAAATTAGGAAGGAATTGATTACCGCCGTAAAAAGCAGCAATTGGAATGAACTGATTGGCTTCCAAGAAGAATCGCGGAAACTGCTGATGGCAACTTTGGCAATGGATGCCAAACGTGTTGCTGCTCAAATTGAAAAAATCCACTCAGAGTTTGCTTCGAGCATACGATACAATGATGAGAACTCCTTGAGCAGCACAATTGCGATTGCTTATTTGAGTGCAATGCAGTATTATTTCAAGCCTGTGCACGAAATGCCGTCTGGAGCAGGATTTGCCGATTTTGTTTATGTCCCGAAGCCTGAATATCGAAGCCCATATCCGGCTTTCGTGATAGAATTGAAGTGAAACAAAAATGCAGAAACAGCGCTGCAACAGATAAAAGCGCGGAACTACCCTGCGTCAATTCTGAGCTACACAGGCGAGATTTTGCTGGTTGGTATCAATTATGATAAGGACAGCAAACAGCATCAGTGTCTGATTGAAAAGTACGAAAAGGAATAAGCAAAAATGCCCGTCAGCAGGCGGCGAATAGCACGACTGCTGATGGGCACTTTTGATATTTTACAAGAATTGCTGCAAGGAATATTGCCTTACGCTTCAGCCGTATTCTCAGCCGCATCACCGCCCTTCCCCTGCGTCAGCCACTTCTCGAACACCGAGTTGCCGCTGTACGCTGCGAAAACAATCGTCGCGTAGTTGATGTACGTCCGAACCGTACTGACCAGCGCTTCCGTGTCGCTGCGGAAGAAGCACAGCACCATCGCCAGCAGCGAAATCAGTGTCACTGCAATAGTGACCAAAAGAACAATTCGTTTGCTGAACTGGACGTATGCTTTCTGCTTCGTCATTTGCCCCGCCTCCCTTCTGGCGGCGTTTCAGGCAGAGCAAGAATGTCCTGCTCATAGCTTGCGGATAAGTGATTTCGTCCTTTCGCCGCGTAACTTTTGTGCATATTCAGCACCTGCTCTTTCTCCGCGGCAGTGCACCAGCCCTGCCGCGTATAGTTGTCATGCGCATTCTGCAAAAACGCCCATGTCAGAATTGCAAGATCTTCCTCCTGCTGCTGTTCCCTTGCAATCAGCTGCTTCATCGGCTTGCGAAACCAGCTGTACATCAGCGTCAGCGCCGTCACAAGTCCAACGATAGTTGTCGCGTGGTCGCGCAGCTGTTCAAGAATCGCCCACATCTGCATTCGCCACCTTCACCGTAAAATCACCCACAGGTTCAAACACGTTGCCGGCACTATCGACGATTTGGATGCTCCTCCGCGCCTGATTATCCGCGTTTTCCTGCTTCGTGAGGAACTCCGCCGCGCACCAGCCGGTGCTGTTTTTGTACTGCACGCGCCACCAGTCATCCGCTTCCATAAGAACAGTTACGGTTGCGCCCTGCGGGATTTTCGCAATCACTTCGGCGGACTTGCTCGCCGTTTTGCGCATGTTCAAACTGCCGGATGCCGTCGTCACGACCGCCAATTTCGTTTCACTCATTGCAATTTGTTCTCCTTTTTCGGCGTAATCCACGCCTTTCAGCTCGCCCCAATGCGTCCACCCGCTGCCGATTTTCGACGTGACAACGCCATACGCTGTGCCTTTGGCTTCGATAACCGCGCCCTCGCCGATGTACAATCCAACGTGGTGATACCCTTCCGAGGCGTTGAATTTGTAGACGGCTGTGCCGGGTTTGAGCGGCGCGCCATCGGTTCGTTTCCCGGCAGACAGGCTCCCGGATGCGCTGCTGTAACGGCGGAACATGGTGTTGCTGCCGTGGTAGCAGTACCCGCCGAGCTGCCGAAACGCCCACGCAAAAAGGCCGGAGCAGTCCGCCACGCGGTGTCCGACCCATTTCTGACCATATTTTTTTGTCTGTTCACGGCTCGCGGCGTTCTGCTGTGCCTGCGTCCAGATTTCGCCCGACGCGCCGTAGATGTACCCCCAGCCATCACGCAGTGCCGTTTGAAACTGCGCAATCAGCTCAGAGGATAAAATGTTTGACATATAACCTCCTGTTATTTATAGAAATGGCTGCCCCCTATATCGAGAGGCAGCCACCCCGTTTTCTTGTTCACCGTTTTGGCTTTTGTAATTCTCTATTTCTTCTCCTGCGTCATTGAAGCTGCTTCCTCCGGGAAAAGGTCACGCAGCAGCTCATCCAAATCAAACCGCACTTTCTTCGTCCGACACCGCACCGCAACAACTTCCAGCGAATCGCGGATAATCTGCTTGCACCGCGCCATCCGTTTTTCCTTCGGTGCCTGCACAAAAGGCAGGAACGGGACATGCAGCCGAATATCCGCATAACGATGCTTCCAGCTGATATATTTGCGGTCTTTGCCGCAACCGAATGTGCGTAAAAATTCTTCTGATAGACATTCTGGAATGATGCCGATGCTGTCGAATGCGTCCGTATACTTCGCAAGCGACGTAACCCGCATGTTCTTTTCGATTAGGCAGAAGTTGTCCATGATCATTTGTGCTGCCGGTGATTCCGATTCGGTTGAAAAGACAAACGGCGTCATGTACGCATCCGGGAACATGTCATACAGCAGCGATTTGCACTCAAAGCGGAAGTTCTTCACCTCACTCCGATCTCGGATGATTTCCAGCGCCCGCGTAATGGCAGCTCGCACCATGTCTCGCTGTTCGTCCTGCGCGGATTTCATGAAGGTATCGCCGTCCAGCCTGACGCGGATTTCCGCCTCTCGCCACTTCAGGCTGATGTGCTTCCGTTCTTTTTCATCCGGCGCAGTGGAAAGAATAATCTTGATGCTGTCCAGCACTTTGCAGTATCTCGGCAGTCGAACCACGTCCATCCGCGATTCAAAATACTGAAAGCAATCGGAAATTCGCTCGGCGGCTGATGGTTCTGCTTCTGCGGAAAAGGTGATGCCTAACATATGGTTCCTCCACTCAGTAGGAGCTTTCTTCTTTCTCTATTCCTACCTTCACCCTAAGCCATTGTACCTTTTCTTTTGCTTTCAAGGGTATTTGCTCCTTCTCAATCTGCGCAAGCACGTCCTGAATCACCAATTTGTTGATGCCTTTTGCGAAGCCGACAAGCAGCTGAACATCGGCAAGTGAATAGATTTCTTTTCGGAGCATATCGTCCAGAATGAAGCAGAATAGTTCCATTTCTTGCACAATTGAGAACAAAACGCAAGCTTGAAAAACAGAAAGCTCGCAGTGAGCAAGTGAGAACACGCAGTTTCTTCGGGCACTTATAGGAAGGCGCTGGATTTTCCGAATAACACGCGCCGATAAGGTCGTCTGCGTAGAAAAGCACAAAATTGCCGGCAACAGTTTCATCAGCTTTTTATGTTTTTGAGCATGTTGTAGATATTCAAACAAGACTTTTTCTTCCAGTATGCCATGAAAATTCTGAAAGAAAAAGTCGTCTTGATTGTTCATATACTGTGCATATATTTTCTGCCGAACAGATTGATTTTGTTGCAGTTCTAGTGCAAGCTTATTAATATCCATGTTCACTTCTCCTTTGGTTATACATTATTTATAATATTTGTGAATACCGTCGGCGATTTGCACTATATTCTGTTTAACAAACTTCTTTCCTGCTCTATCTAATTTCCCCACCAATATATTTCCCATATCATCAACACTGGCAATTTTTTCTGCCTTGTAGAATATATGAGCATGTGGAGCATGGCGGTTAGCTTCACCGCCCACAGACACTCTCGCGGAGTATCCATTATGGTCACCTGCGACAGTTTTTTGCACACATAGATTATGTACCAAAAAGCCATGGATTCCAACAAAGTAAGTATGGAACTCCTCAACCTCGAAGTTATAAACCGTAACAGGCTCGGAAAGTTCTTCCCATTCAACGGCTTCAACAAGCGCCGTGCCGCCGCTCAACAGTTTAAGCTGATAGCCGACCTTCAGGTCCTTAGCGAAAATCCAGCCCTGTCCCTGTACGAAAAAGGGATGTCCCGCCGTAGTGGTAATCGTTGCGCCACGAACCTGCACATGAACCAGTTCGTACTTTTCATTCCGAAAGAGTTGGACTACTCGCTTTAGCGTGCATTCGCCCGTGTCAGGGTTTTCTGCCCACACCAGCTGTCCCGGTACAATTTCTTCAATTGGTACAGCGCCGTTCTCCGTTTGAATCGGTGTATCAGCAACAAAGCAATTCGGACTGGTGAGACCACCCACAATAAAGCCGCCGATTGCGCCGCCAAGGAAACCATCCGCGGCACCATCAATCGCCGCTTCAAGAGCGCCGTCCCAGCTTCCCGTCGCGATTCGGCTTTCGATTGCGCCTGAAATGGCTCCGCCAATCGCGCCCGATACCGCGCCTTTCGCCGCACCAATCGCAGCGCCATAGGCAAAGCAAGCGACACCGCCTGTTGCAACCGTAGCAACTACTGCCGCGCCAACAATCAGCGCCGCGCCAATCGCCACTTTCGCCCAGTTCGGCAGCGACCACGAACCCGCTTCATCTCGACGGTTCACCGGGTCGTTCATGCAGTAGTTGAACAGCTGGTAGCCATTGATGTCGCCATCAGCACCCAGCGCTTCCACATCATCCGCATTGATGAATCGGCTCAGCTTCGGGTTGTAATATCTGCTGCGCAGATAGTAAAGACCCGTTTCCTCGTCGTAGATGTAGCCGCGATACCTGAAGGGATTCAGCGCACCCAGCGTCTCCGCTAATGCACCTCCTGTACTGATTGGCTGACCCCAAGCATCGTACTGATATTTTACCACCAACTGCCCTTCGCTGTCAACCATGCCGACAACATCATCCTGCTGGTTATACAGGTATGCATACGCAGTGCCGTTGTAAATCGCAATTGCAGGCTTGTTCTGCGCATCATAGAAGAAATGCAGGTTTTCATCGCCGCGAATAAGGTGAACCAGATTGCGGCCGTGCATGATGTACTTCGTCGTACCGGTGGAAGTCGCCGTTTTCTGAACACGAAGACCATCCGCGTTATATGCAAAGGCGACCTCTTCGCCGCTCTTCTGCATTCCCCGGATCTGCCGCCCCTGTGCCCATTTGTACTGCCAAGTGCCATCCGACAGCGGATTGCCAATCTCATCATAAGTAATGTTTACGCCATTGAGCGCCGTCAGCTTATCCTTCCAGTTCGCATCCGTATAGGCGAACGTGTCGCACTTGACAGCCGCACCGACGCTGCCAGTCGTGTACGCATACGCCGTTTTCTGCTGAATATTGCCGCCATGGTCATAGGCAAACACCCACGTCGTACCCGCAGTGCCAGCCGTCGTATCATACGGGTCGTTCACCCGAATCAGCTGCCCCAGCAGGTCATACACATAGGTAATTTCCTGCTGACCGTCGCTGATGCCCGTGATATTGCCCGTTTCATCATATGTATAGGTCAGTTCAGTCCCCGCCTGCGTCATCGTGCGAACGAGCGGCGTCGTGCTGTTGCTGCCATATGCACCATCCAAATAGGTGTACGCCGTTGTCACAGCCGTTCCGCCTGCATTTGCGCTGCGTTCACTTACTCGGCCGAGTCCATCATAAGTATACGTCACCGTTTGGTTGTCCCCAAACGTCATCAGCGTCGGACGGTTTTCTTCATCGTGCGTAAAAGTAGTTGTGTATTTTTCTCGGTTCTCCCCGACCTGTTCCTTGAAGGTCTTTACATTATCATACGCATCATAGACCAGTTCGCCCGTATACGCATGCTTGTCGCCTTCCAGCACCGTCTTTCGGCGCGGACGATTGGCAGCATCGTATTCGCTCAGCACCGAAACGTCGCGCGCGCAATCCTTCACTCGTGCAACTTCGCCGTTTGCGCCGTAGGTATACTGGAAGCGGTCATCCGTATCGTCATCATAGCGCATACCAACAATGCGCTTAAAGTCATCATATGTGTAGCATACCTGTCCACGGTTGCCATAGGTGACGCTTTCCGTCATGCCATCCGCCTGATAAGCCGTTTCGACCAGCGTTTGTGTGCCAACCTTCACGGATTCAAGCCGTCCGACTGCATCATATGCAAGCGTATAGGCAACATCTTCCGAAGCATTATCGGACGTATTGTGTTTCACCTGCGTCAGCTTATCCTTGGTATACGCAAACGTATTGGTGTATTCGCATCCGTCTGCCGTCGTCGAAGCCTTCGTTACCCTGCGATTGCGATCATAAGTATAGTGCAGCACCTGTCCGCGGGCATCCGTAACTGATTGCAGCGTATCCAGCTCATCATCCGTCTGCCGAGTTTCTGCCATGCCGCGGGCATCTATCTGCTGTTTTACATGATTGCCCTGCTCATCATAGACCGTCGTGGTCTGCATGAACGCCGTGCCATCGCTTGTTTTCGTGGTCAGCTGATTGCCATAATCATCGTAGGTATACTCGCTGACTGTCCCCAGTGGGCTGGTAGACTTGCGCAGCAGATGTTTCTTCTTCTCCTCATCACTTTCGCCCCATTCCATCACGGTTTTCACCGCAGCAGAACGACCCGGCTGAAAGTACGTCAGGATATTGTCGAACGCATCATAGGTTGCGCCATCCTGCAAGCTGGCTGCATTTTTCGCGGAAAGTACATTGCCCCTGCTGTCATACACATACGTTTGACCAAATTCTTCCTTATGCAGGAACAAGCCGCCAAATTCAGCATAGTTGATGTTGCGCTCGTAGTCCACGTTGAAGCGAATGGATGTATAATCGCACGGTGCAACCACCGGGCCGGCAGCAAACTGCCAATCCGTCCATTCCTCGCTCCATTCGATCGAGGACGTATTCACGCGCGTGGACGATGTGCCTGCTTTCAAGAACGCCACACGGATGTTATAGCGGAAGTCCTCCCCCTTGCGCGGCTTGGAGAAGTTCAGCGACCACCCGCCTGCTACAAACACGTCGCCCTTGCTGCCGCTGATTGGAATATCCTGATAGATACCCGCATACTTGGTACGCCCAGTACCATACAAGCGCATCGTATTTGCAGAAAGTCCTTCCGGCTTGCTGCCCGTGCAATCGGCATACACCATATCTTCACTGGTATTGGAGCTATTTTTGCTCCAGCCTGTGGGATGTGCGCCGCAATTAAACGTAAAGTCACCATTCGTCAGCATATTGTAGCAATTGGCGACTTCGCCCGCTTCCAGCTGCGCACAGTCAAACCAGACCGTTCCTGCGCCCCCGCCCGCCATCAAGCGAACAGTTGCACTGTCGCTGGCGCTGTCTGCTGGAAGCGAGAAACTCACGCTCATGCGTTCCCATTCGCCCTTGCTGCACTGCGGCAAACTATCCACCGCAACCTCATCGCCGTCGCTGTTTTTGTAGGTAACGCGCAGCTGCGCCACGGTATCCGCAAGCGTCTGAAAGAATGCAGAAAACGTATAGGCTTGTCCCTTCGGCAGCGTCACATCTTGGCGGGCCGTCATCCAGCCTGTCTGATTCGTCTTGACCATTTTCAGCGACTTCGTGCCCATGTAGTGCGCATCCGTCGCATAGCTATATGTGCCAGTCCCATCGAGGCTCTCATTCGTCCAGATGCCTGCCGTCTGCATGTTGTGACCATTCAGGAAGTTCACCACGCTGCGCTGCATCTTGGAAATCGTTTCCGGATGGTTAATCGGATTGCTGTCCGTGTATTTCGCAAAGCAGGCATATCCCAGCTGGTCATTCACAGAGATGCAGTTGCCGTAATCATTGAAATGATAGAACAGCTTCTTGCCGCTCAGGTTGTCCGTGACTACCGTCAGGCAATCCTTATACGCATACCATGTGCTGTTCGCCTCCATGTACTGATAATCCAGCGTTTTGTCGTTCAGCGCCGGGGCGTTGTTGTAGGTGATGGTCTGGCTGTTCCAGTCCCCCAGCACTTCTTTCAGGTAGACGGAGGCCTTCGTTGTCGGTGCCGTTTTCGTTTTGACATTGAAAATCGCTTTCGTGATGTAATACGACGAATCAATTTCCGGCAGTCCCGACGGAAGGAACTTATACTATTTCCAAATGAGAATGCACCAAGATGCGCCGCGAATTTTTCACGCTGTCTAACGCGAATGGAACGCAGCGTAGCAGCGCTACGCTAAGTGGAATGAGCGGACGACAGCGTGGAAAAGGCGCAAGCAGATGGTGCAGGCGAATGCAGGAAATAGTATCAATAAACGAGCGGCTGGTTCCCCAATTGCCTCTGTTGTACGACACCGTCATCCCCGTTGCGCCGTAGCTCTGTACCTCATCCGCCTTTTTGCTGCTCACAAAGTTGTCTTCCATTGCGCTGGAATGATTCTTCGTGATGACCGGCGGATCCAGCACAACCGGGAATTTCGCCTTTTGCAGCCATTTTTCGTCCGGCGTGTACGTCACGCGCCATGTAAACGGCTCAACCGTCGCCGCCATGTCCACCTGCACGCCGCCGATTTCGTCCTCCGCTTCGGCAGATTGCAGGAACGGCCGCGGCAGCAGAAATGCCGTTCTGCCATCCGCTGCCGTCACTTGAATCGAATCGTCCGCCTGCTTTTCCGCCTGCATTTCCGGCGTAAAGAGCAGGAACGACAGCTTCCGCACGCTTTCCGGCGTTTTGAACGTAAAGGAATCCTTAAACCGCAGTGCCTGAACCGCGCAGTTCAGATTCACATCCGGGAAAATGTCCTCATACACCACTTCCCCGTCCAGCTGCGCCAGCACCGCGCGGCGGCGGTCGCGTTTGCTCTCCTGCGGACGCGCAAAGTCCACAACCTTCGGCTGAACGTCCTGCGCCCCATCCAGTTTCCAGCCGAGGTAGCAGTCATCCTCATTGCGCAGCAGAACCATCGCCGCGTCCTGCGCACCATGAAATTCAACCTTCAGTTCATCGTTGTTGCGATTCGTGAGATACACGCCGCCCGCCGAATCCTGAATCGGCATCAGTGTGTTGTCGATTTCTTCCAGCTTTCCGCTGTTCTTGTCTCGGAAATGCACCGCTTCCGGGTACATCACCGCCTGATAAAGCCCGCGCCCAAGGAAAACACCTTGCTCGTGCGCGTTCGGCGTTCGTATTCTTCCTGCCCCGGCATCCGGTTCATCTCGTCCGGCGTAACGGGGCGTGCATATTTGTGCGGCTGATTTTCCGCCGCATTGTGATTCATGTGTTTCATTGTACTCCTTTTGAATATTTGTTGAAATTAATCGTTTGTTATTTTATGAGTGCATCCAGTCGGTTCTGAATGTCCTCGATTCCCTCCGCGATGTTTGTGCTAAGGCTGTCAATCATCGCCTGATACTTTTCTTCCCGCGCTGCATTTTCTTTCAGCATTCGGAAAAAAAGATAAATATAAAGCGCCGCCCAAATTCCTTGCTGCAGCGCCGCTTCCATGATGGTCTGAATAGTCGCTTCCATGGCGTCCCTCCTTTCTCTCGCCGTAAAAAACGTACAAAAAAAGCGCCATGGGTTTGCGTGACGCTTTTCGGCACAAGAAAAGCCACTCGGTCTCCCGAACGGCTCTGCTGTACCTTGGTAGAGTATGAAATTGAAAGGTTACTTTTGATGACGACGTGCTGTTCTTTGCGCCGAACGGCGGTCATACCTGCTGGGGTGTGCAGGAAATGACCGCTGTTTCGATTTGAACAGTGCAGTAATTCAGCGTGAGGCAGCTTCCGCTTTTCACAGAATACAATAATGTAGCTACTTAATGCAACTTTTATGTGCTAATATTATGGTTTTTTCCAAAAGGCAGTCTCAAAGTCAAACGATGACAGCCTATTTTCCATTGAAATTGTCCGCATTATTTTCTCATCCTCGTAGTTCCGAATGATGAATCTTTCTCCATCATAATCTGCGAAGAATGTATAACCATCCGTAATATTCGTAATACTCCATTCACCCTGCATATTTAATTCTATTGTAAAATACAACCATGTCAAGTCATCCAATTCTTCCGGTTCGTCATCCCCTTCCGTTATATATCCAACATCTAACAAAACGCTATCGCCGTCGTGATATTTCTCTAAAAATGAATTTTGGGGAAGGCATTTACTATCCACAATCGTATACTTCCTATTTTCCCACTCCCATGTGGCAATCCGTAGGTATTTACTCTTGTCTTGCTTTGCAAGCATGAGTACTATTCGTTGTTCACTAACATCGCCATCTACAACCTCATCTTCTTCAGTAAGCGAAGGATGTATTAAATCGTAAAATTCCGGATAGATTGCGCCTTTGGTAGTAATTATTTTACCGTTTTGGGCAATAGTACTATTCATCCTGATTTCAATAGGGGTAAATCCCTCTATCATAACAAACTCACGAACATTTAACGTGTTCTCTGCTTTTGCTTCTTTTAAGCTTAGCAAAGCAACAACCATCACTACAGCAACGCATAAAAGCAAAACATTCTTATCTATATGACGCATTATTAAAGCATCTCCTTTTTTTAATCATATGATACCCCATTAAAATAACCCCACTTTGTGTACTCATCGGTAAGTGGAAAGTAGCCCACCCCATCTTTCTTACTCGCGGCTGCTGCGATAGTGTACCCATATTCTTCTGTAATTCCAATATACACACCAACATGAAGCCATCCTTTATTTTCTTTGGTAGCCTCCGGATTCGTAGGGTCATATTTGAATACTGCCGCACCTATTGGAATATCATTCCAATCAGTTATGTCAAAAGTTTCGCCGTTCTGCATTCCATAAACCGCCAAGTCCTTTACTTGATTCAGAATTTCTCCTTTATTCTCTCCTTTGGTGATTTGATATAGTTTTTTGAAAGATTTGTGACTATAATACCATTCCAAAACATACTTCGGCAAACCAACACAGTCAGTTTCCTTCCACCGAGCGTGCCCGTATATATATTTCCACCCTTCTGTCTCAACTGCCTGCTTGATAAGTTCTACAAAAAGATCCACCGACATAACAGAATCAGGATATTTTTCAGACGAATCGCTTCTATGCGGCGTCAGTTTGACTCTTTCAAATCCCGACGGGTCATAACCCACAATCGGCCCATTGCTGCAATATGCAAACAAGTTTTTTTGGATTATCGCACCATCCGCATTAACAAACCGTCCCCACCGCGGATTATAATACCGGCTCCGCAGATAGTACAGCCCCGTCTCCTCATCAAACACATACCCACGATAGCGGA
>OGDY01001296.1_pt1 | contig 28836 bp, 16 predicted proteins | sample 1570341 | NCBI WGS metagenome assembly OGDY01 (sample SAMEA2581972, study PRJEB24529) | metagenome | biome: Human gut stool | place: China | collected 2011 | reverse complement strand
GGTGAGGGGAAGGCCGCCATGATGGTAAGCCTGGCGGCATATCAAATCATCAAAAACACTACTTCACAGCATAGATTCAAGATTTTTTCTGATACTAACGCCTTGCCAGCCGGTCTTCCAGACAATATCGAGTCTCAAAGACTAAGTGAGTTATCGCAGGATATTGGCTCAGATACAGCTTCATTAAATCGGCTCTTTGCTCTTCGGGCCAAGCGTCTTCCTGAAACAGAATATTTATCATTCGACAGCACACGAATCGCGTCTGAAAGCCGATCTCTGACAGATGTACGAAAAGGAATTAGTAAACGCGGAGGCTACGAAAACCAGATTGGTTTGGCGCTCCTCTACGGTCATAATTCTGGTGTTCCCCTGATGTTCAGGCGATTCGCCGGAAACGTGCCAGATATAGTCACTATGCATGACCTTCTGACTCGATGGGAAAACATCGGAGTCAGTAAAAAAATTATCTCAATTTTTGATCGGGGCTATTGCAGCCGTGAGAATCTTCGGCTGCTCTGCAAGAACAAGCATCACTTCATCATGGCTGCCAAAACTGATCACTCCTTCATCAGGGACGCCATCGAAGATAATCTTCCCGCTTTCTGGGATATGACGAACAACGTTCGCGGTCACAACCTGACCGCTGTTCAAACCCAGGTCACAATACCAGGCACGAAAGAGGACCCAAAATCATGTAGTGTTTGGGTGTACATCTATTACAGTCTTGCAGTTGCAAATAATGAGCAGGATAAATTTTTATCTGATTTGGTAACCTTTGAAGAAGACTGGATTAACGGGTTAGCCAGCCCTGATTCCAAACTTTTGAGATTCTATGAAACACCTGATAGTGAACCCGGTAAAAAGCCTCTGATCAGAAACAATGATGCTGTCAATGAAAAGGTCAGATACATGGGATTCTTTTCAATGATCAGCGATCGAAAACTTGAGTCGAAAGAAATCCTGGAGATCTACAGAACGCGCGACTGCATCGAGAAATGCTTTGGGGTTATCAAGACTGATGTTGGTTTTACAACTACAAGGGGACACTCCGACGTTTCTGTTAATGGACGTCTCTTGTTAGCCTTCATCGCTGCCACAATTGTTTCCTGGCTCATCAAAGCCATGAGTGTTGAAGTGAAAATAGGGAAGAAATCCTATGCACCTCTGCTTGACGAATATTCTCTCATGGAGCTGCTGGAAGATGTGGGGCAGATCCGTTTCTATAGCTCATCAACAGGAAAAGTTTGGCTCGGGGAAATTTTAGGTCGCCACAGACTCGTTTTTGAGCGACTCGGACTGGAAAACTGCCTCCTGAATCCCGCTATGTATAAGTAAATCGGGAATTCAGGTCTGATGTATCGAGTCAGTCGTCCAGAGCCTATTCTGATGAGATATTTCTTTTCGACCAACCTTTTCAAAGCGGGAAATGCCGGATTCAGTTTGAGCCCCTGCAACCCAATTCATAGAAAAGCAGCGCCGGGGCAGATCCCTAAATCCATAGGGGCAGATTTCCGCGTTTCTTTCCTTAACCATCAATTTAAGAAAAAACAGCTTTTTATTTGATTAAAAAGTATTTTTCTAAAAATCAATTCATATAGCACGTTCAACCATGAAGAAAACCATCATTGCGGCGCTCGCTCTCGGGCTTTTCGCTGCCGCCTCCGCTAACGCCGTGAGCTGGGACTGCACGAAGGCCCGCTCCTACTCTGAAAAACTGATCTGCGCGAGTCCGGATCTTTCGAAGATGGATGACCATCTCGCGGTGACTTACGAGAAGGCGAAGCGAGCGACGGGAAACTCCGCGGTCTTTAAGAAGTTCCAGAACGAGAACTGGAAGCGGCGCGAGGAATGCCGGTCGATCGGCTGTGTCGCGGATTGGTACCAGACATCTGAAGCCTATTACTCGGAAATCATTCGCCGCGCGGCGGGCGGCACGTCGGCCCGAGGCCAGGCGGGACGGCCATAAACCCCCTTTCAGGCGACCCCGGGGACAGTTTTCACATTTTCTGACTGTTTTCGGGTGACTTTGTCGCTCTGAAAGCGACGTTTCGCGTGTTTCTGTCCCCGGCGGTGCTTTTCCCGTGACTGAAACCCGGGGTTTTCAAAAATCCGGATTCGGTTTTTCAGATTGATTGAATATCTGACCCAGCCAGCTGTTTTGTCGCCTGAGAGGGGAAGCGGGTGACAAAACCGGTGGAATTGACACTTTTTGGGTGACATCCGCTATGCAGCAGGAGACAGAATGCGGGATTCTGTCCCCGTAATCCCTTCTTTTTCCCCACTCAAATAATTTATTACCCCATTATGAGTACTCATCCTACCTTGCTTTCGGCTTAGTCATTCCATATAATGGAAACAGTTTCCAATATATGGAAATAACGAAGCTTTCCCCATTGCTTCGCTTCTGAATAAAACAAGGAGATGACTTAATGGATCAGGAAACATTCAGATTCGGCGCAAGAGAGTTCGCTGAAACCTGTTTCAAAGAGATGCTGGAATTCTCCAGGGATCCTGTTATTGGCGTTTCCCGCCAAGGCTATGGACCCAAGGAACAGATGGTTCATGACTATGTGAAGGTCTGGGCCAACAAGTTGAACCTGGAGATCAAAATTGACCGTTGCGGGAACCTGTTCGTTACTCTGCCCGGGCGTGATCGCTCCCTGCCCTGCTACATGACCGGATCCCACGGGGACAGCGTGCCACAGGGCGGTCACTTCGATGGGTTAGCCGGTGTCGTTGCTGGCATGACTGTCATTTGGTGGATGAAACATAGCCACTACACGCCCACAAGAGACGTCACGCTGGTCGTCTTCAGAATGGAAGAAAGTTCCTGGTTCGGCAAGGCTTATGTCGGATCCCTCGCGATGACGGGGAAACTCACCGCTTCTGACCTGGAACTCAAGCACAGGTCTAAGGATCAGACGCTGGGTGACGCTATCAGGGAAGCAGGATTTACTCCGTCTGAACTTATTCGCACTGAACCCTCCATTGATCTCTCCCGCATTGCAGCCTTCACCGAACTCCATATCGAGCAGGGTCCCACTCTGGATTCCGATGATGAAGTCCGTGTGGGAATCGTTACAGGAATCCGGGGAAACCTCAGGAATAAAACCTGCCGCTGCATCGGGACGACCGCTCATTCGGGCGCTGTCGACCGCCAGTATCGTCACGACGCGGTGATGGCTGTTGGCACCGCGCTGGCGGCTATTGACCGTCATTGGGAACAGTGGCTGGCCCGCGGTGAAGATCTCGTATTCACGATGGGAGTTCTTAATACCGCGGCATCTGCAGCAATTGCGGTTATTCCCGGAGAAGCGAATTTCTCTATCGATATGCGAAGCCTCTCTGCGGACACCCTTCAGCGCTTCCATAAGCTCATGGAAGCGGAATTCGCTGTTGCTGCAGCGGACCGGGGAGTTACGTTTGAGCTGGGCAAGACACTTGTCTGTGATCCCGCGAAACTCGATAAAAAGCTCATCCGTCACCTCAAGAAATCCGCAGACAAGGCCGGAATTCAAGCCCGTCTGATGCCGAGCGGCGCAGGACATGATTCAGCTGTTCTCTCAAACGCTGGTGTCCCGGCGTCGATGATCTTTGTGGCTAACCAGGATGGGTCACACAATCCGCACGAAAAAATGCGGATCGAGGATTTCATGCTCGGCGCCGAAGTTCTCTACACCGCAATCGAGGGATACGACGAATAACTCAGAAACCAAACAACCATTGAAGTTCAAGTAAGGAGATTGATATGTGGGATTTGTTGATTAAAGGCGGCACTGTAGTCACCGGACGTGAAAGCTACAGGGCTGATGTCTATGTCAAGGACGGTGTCATTGGAGCCATCACGATTGATGATCTAGGGGAAGCGAAAGAAGTTCTGGACGCGACCGGAAAGAAAGTTTATGCCGGGTTCATCGACACCCATGTCCACTCCCGTGATGGCGGCGCGCTTCACAAGGAAACGTTCTGGCACTCGACGCGGGCGGCAGCAATGGGCGGCGTTACAAGCATTATCGAAATGCCGAACGCGGTGCCGGCAGTCTGCAATGCCAAGAACTTCCGCGTACAGAAGGCCAATCTGGAAAGCAAGGCCTATGTCGATTTTGCAATGTGGGCCCTCTGTGTCGGTGATCTGAATAACGCTGATATTGAAGAACTCTCATCTCTTGGCGTAGCTGGATTCAAATTCTTCTGGGGCTACGCTCTGAAGCGTAGCAATTTCAACCTCATCTATAACTTTGATCCGAACGACCCTGATGTATTCCCGCCCCTCGATGATGGTCAGGTGTATGACATCTTCAAGTCGGTTGCCAAGACGGGAAAAATTCTGGCTATTCACGCAGAGAATGCGCCTCTGATACGCCGGCTGACCGCTCAGATTCATCCGGAGGACTATCCGAATGAATATGAGGCTCTGCTGGCATGCCGTCCCCGTGTCGCAGAAGAAACCGTTGTGCAGACAGCTATCTCTTTCTCCAAAGCAACCGGCTGCAGGCTTCACGTGCTTCATACCTCTGCGGCAGAAACCGTAGACCTGGTTGAAGAAGCCCAGAAGAAGGGACTGAAAGTCACCGCGGAGACCTGCCCCCACTATTTGGTTCTGACAAAGGATGACTTTAAGCGTGTCGGACCGATGATTAAAGGGTATCCCCCGGTTCGCGATCAGGCGGACCAGGACCGTCTCTGGGACGGTCTTCGCAAGGGAATCATCTCCCACGTGTGCTCCGACCATGCGCCGCACACAGCGGAAGAAAAGAGCGGCAGCCTTTTCAAGATCCCGTCAGGAATGTGCGGTCTTGAAACCCTCGTCCCGCTGATGGCTGACGCGGTCAATCACGGCAAGATCACCGAAAACGATCTGGCACGGGTCCTGTCTGAAACTCCGGCAAAGCTCTTTGGTCTGGATGAAAGGAAGGGCTTCCTCCGGGTCGGCATGGACGCGGATATCACCGTAATGGACTTCGATCACGAAGAAACCGTTGATATCAGCAAGTTCCAGAGTGTGAGCAAAGTGAGCGCCTATGACGGTTTCCACCTGAAGGGCTATCCGATTGCTTCCATCGTTCGCGGAACGATTGTAATGAAGGACCGCAAACTGACCGGAATTCAGCAGGGGCGGTTTATTCCCGCCAAAGATCCTCTTAAACACTAAAGAGATGACTGGCACCGGAAAAAACGGTGCCGGCCGACTCAGAGATTTGTGAGGATTTCAAATGAATATCTGTCTTATAAACCCAAACTCTACGGAAAGCATGAACCAGGCCATTCTTCAGTCTGCCAAACGCGGCGCAGAAAACGAAGATGAAACTGTTCAGTTTTCCATTCTGTCGGTACCGGAATCGCCTCCGCTCATCAATTCAGATGTGGACGAAGTAAAAGCCGCCTATTGGACGCTGAATCGGGCGGAAAAGCTGAAAAACACAGCTGACGCCTTCATCATCGCCTGTCACAGTGATCCAGGTGTCGGTGCGGTTCAGGAAGCGACAGATAAACCCAGCTACGGTATCGGCGCTTCATCTCTTCTGGCCGCATCCCGGCACGATGGACTCGGCGCCATTCTCGTGATCTCCTCAAGATCCATTCCGAGGAAAGAACGTTTGATGGCAAAGCTAGGACTCACAGGAAGATTTGTTTCTGTCCCAACTGGGTACCGTGAGGATATGTCTGAGGCGGAAGTCCTCAACTGTCTTCTTAAGGCTTCTGGAAAGGCTCTTCGGGACTCCCGTATCCGGTCAATCGTTCTTGGCTGTGCGGGTATGGGAACAGCGGCTTCCAGACTGAGAGAACAGCTGCCGGTACCTGTTATTGACGGAACCGAGGAAGCGGTCCGACTGGCCATTAGGAATTTTCAGATTCAGCATGGTTTTTGATGAACAGCAAATAAAGGAGGATATGAATATTTCGTCAGCTGTATTTTTTTGCCTTTTTAGTGAAAACTATTTCCGTATAGCGGAAATAAACCCGTGCTGAAACCATCGGAGAATTGGGTAGGCACTGGCTGAAAACCAACCATTGGAGAAAAAGATGCTGTGGATCGGTGTACTGATCGTTATTCTGACTTTTGTCGGAATCATTAAGAAGTGGGAGCCGAGAACCTGTCTGTTTGTGGCCGGCGTCATTATGTGCGCGCTCGCTGGTCATCCGCTTGCCGCTATAGATACATTTACCAAACTGCTTGTCCAAAGCTTCCTGGTTCCGATCATCGCCTGCGCTATGGGCTTTGCCTGCATCGTGACGCTGACCGGATGTGACAAGCACTTCTCATTCTTCGCTCTTCGTTACCTTCTCAAGGTGAAAGGACTTCTGGTTCCGATGTCCGTTCTCCTAATCTGGTTCTTCTCGAACGCAATTAATTCCCCCGCGGGGTTGGCCGCCGCAGTTGGCCCCATCATCATTCCGGTGCTGATCCGCGCCGGGGTGCATCCCGCAATGGCGGCTGCTACCGTGCTGCTGGGAACCTGGGGTGAATTCACGAGTATTTCTTCCAGCCTGACAGCTCTGGTCGGTTCGTATTCCAAAACGGATGTGCCGACAATCGTCCTTCAGGTGCTTCCTGCCTCTCTGACCTGCCTTGTCGTGACACTGATTGGTATCACGGTCACCGCCCTGCTTCGTCATGAGAACAAAGGTTACGTGTGCGAAACCAGTTCGGGGCAGGCAGAAGACGTGGAGGCTGAGGTGAAGGCTTTCAAGGTGAATTATCTGAAAGCTCTGATGCCGCTTCTGCCGATCATTCTTCTGATTCTCGGTACCGACCAGGTCGGCCTCTTCATGAAACTGACCGTTCCGCAGGCCATGATCATCTGCTCGATCATTACTCTGATCATTAGCCGCACCAACCCCTTCGCTGCCATGAAGTCATTCTGTTCAGGCATGGGTGAAGGCTTCGCTTCTATCGTCAGCTTGATTGCAGCTGCTGCAGTCTTTACCGCCGGTATGGGGGAACTGGGTCTGATCAGCGCTCTTATTGAAGCCATGAAGCACTCGGCTCATCTCGCGAAGATCTCTGCCTCCTGGGGTCCGTTCCTCATCGCTGCTCTGAGCGGTTCGGGTGATGCCGCAACTCTTGCTTTCAATACTTCGATTACACCGTTTGCTCCCAGTCTGGGTCTGGACACGAACCTCCTCGGTATGACGGCCTATCTCGGCGCGGCTCTCGGCCGGACGATGTCCCCGGTTGCCGGTGTCTGCATCATCTGTGCCGGTGTTGCCAAGGTGGATCCGATCCAGCTCGCCAAACGAGTCGCACCTACGGTGATCCTGACAAATATCGCCGCCATGATCGTCCTGCAATACATCCTTTAACGAACGGAACACCGCCCTTATATCGGGATGCCGGATCCTTTCCGGCATCCCCAAGGGAAAGTGTTCTCTGATGCAGGCGAAGCAGACACTGCGCATCTTTCATTCCAGTTACAGAGGTAGCTGCCTAGCGCATAAAAACTTCAAACTTTTACAGAGGTTATTGTGGAACTCTTTTTCAGTATTTTATGGATTGTCCTGCTGCTGATTGCCGCCGCGTATTTCGCGATGTCGGAGATCGCTCTGGCAGGATCTCGGAAACTGAAGCTCACAAGGCTCCTTGAGAAGGGCGACCAGAGAGCCAAAACCGTCCTTAGCCTGAAAGACAATCCAGGGGATTTCTTCTCCGTTATTCAGATCGGTGTCAACGCGGTCGCCATTCTGGGCGGCATTGTCGGTGAAGAGGCTTTTACAGAGGTTTTTGAAGTCTTCTTCAAGCTGTTTCTGCCGGCAGAAATCGTTAAATCGGTTTCCTTTGCCTGTTCATTTGTAGTTGTCACGATGCTTTTCGTGCTGTTCGCGGATCTTATCCCGAAGCGGATCGCCATGAGCCAGCCGGAAAAGGTGGCAATGAGAAATGTCGGCTTGATGACAGTACTTATCACCCTCTTCCGTCCTCTCGTCTGGATGCTTGCTGGTTTCTCCGGTTTCATCATGAAGCTGATCGGCGTGCCGCTGAAAGCCAGCGACAAAATCACGAATGAGGATATCCGCGCGACTGTTGAAGCCGGCGCCGCTGCTGGCGTCATCGCGCCGTCCGAGAAATCAGCCATTGCCAATGTGATGGATCTTGAAAGCCGCCTTGTTCCAAGCTCGATGACAGCCCGCGATGACGTAGTCTTTTTCGATCTTCAGGAGTCCTATCAGAGCATTACGGAAAAAATCAGAAAGAGTCCGCACGATAAGTTCCTGATATGCGACAAGGATATTGATCATGTCATCGGCTGCATTGATTCCAAGGAACTTCTCCGCAAATACGCCGAAGGCAAAAGTTTTTCCCTAAAGGACAGCGGTCTTGTCCAAACGGTACTTTCCGTCCCGGATGTGCTGACTCTTTCAGAGACTCTCGAGCTTTTCAAGTCTCAGAAAACTGACTTCGCGGTTGTCGTAAACGAGTATGCGCTCACGGTCGGCATCATCACGCTGAAGGACATCCTCTGGGTAATTATGGGCGACCTTGTGATCAGCCCTGAAGAAAGCCAGATTGTTCGGCGTGAGGATGGCTCCTGGCTTATTGACGGAACAACTCCAGTGGATGACGTCGAGCACACCCTCGGGATTGCCAGAATGCCGGAAGAGGAAACCTACGAAACTGCTGCGGGTTTCATGATGTACATGCTCCGGCGCGTTCCAAAGCTCACTGACCATGTCTCCTTTGGCGGATACAAATTTGAGGTGGTTGATGTTGAAGGATCAAGGATTGATCAGCTCCTGGTTACCGCGGAACACGGTGACGCCCCGGATCAGGGAGAGGAACAGAACAAAAACCGTGGGAAAGATTCTCTGGAGGCCAAAGCATCATGAAAAAAATGAAAGTAGCAATGAATCCTGAACTCCATCGCTTTGTGCTTACGGAGCGGCAGACTGTGTCACTCAGTGAGGCGGATCTCACCGAGGTATCGGCTGTCGTGCTGAATGACGAAGAAGCAACGGAGTGGATTGATCGGGTTATCAACACCGGGTTTGGAATTCCGATTTTCGTGGTCCGGAGTCCTGACGCTTCGTCCTCGAAAGCTGTTCTCGGGCATGTCAGAGGGATATTCAATTACGACCTCCAGAACGCTGCTTACTATGGGCGGCAGGTGGATTCCATCGCCGGCGAATATGAAGCCAAGCTCCTTCCGCCTTTCTTCGGGAGCCTGGAAAAATACGTTTCCCGCGGATACACGCAGTTTGACTGTCCAGGGCATCAGGGAGGCGAATATTACAGGCGCCACCCGGTCGGCCGCGAATTTTATGACTTCTTCGGCGAAAACGTCTTCCGCGCGGATCTCTGCAATTCAGATGTCTCAATGGGCGATCTGATGATCCACGAAGGCGCCCCCTGCGAAGCTGAAAAGTTCGCTGCCCGCGCATATAACGCTGACAAAACCTACTTCGTTCTGAATGGAACCTCTGCCTCTAATAAGGTTGTGCTCGGAGCTGTTCTCGCTCCGGGGGATCTTGTCCTTTTCGATCGGAACAACCATAAATCTAATCACAACGGGGCTCTGATCATGGGAGGCGCGATTCCCGTTTATCTGGAAACGGCCCGTAATCCTTACGGATTTATCGGCGGAATAGACGATCACTGCTTTGACGAGGACTATATCCGGGCTGAAATCCGAAAGGTGGCGCCTGAACGGGCGGATGAAAAGCGGCCGTTCAGACTGGCGGTAATACAGCTTGGCACGTATGACGGAACCGTTTATAACGCCCGCCGAGTTGTTGACCGGATTGGGAAACTCTGTGACTACATTTTGTTTGACTCCGCCTGGGTCGGCTATGAGCAATTTATTCCGATGATGAAGGATTGCTCCCCAATGCTTCTTGACCTCGGTCCGGACGATCCTGGCATTTTTGTCACGCAGTCCGTTCATAAGCAGCAGGCTGGTTTTTCCCAGACATCTCAGATCCATAAGAAAGACCGCCACATCAAAGGACAGACTCGGTATGTGCCTCATAACCGTGTCAACAATTCCTTCATGATGCAGGCCTCAACAAGCCCCTTCTATCCTCTCTTCGCTGCTCTGGATGTCAACGCGAAAATGAACAGCGGGGAAAGCGGAAGGGCTATCTGGAGAGATTGTGTCCGCGTGACGATCGAGGCTAGAAAGCTGATCCTCCGTAACTGTCACTACATCAGGCCTTTCATTCCGCCTGAAATCGACGGCAAAGCGTGGGAAAACTGGGATACCGACACCATTGCGGCAGACAGACGTTTCTTCGCGTTTGATCCAGAAAAAAAGTGGCACGGGTTTGAAGGGTATGGCAAGGATCAGTACTTCGTCGATCCGTGCAAACTTCTCCTCACGACCCCAGGAATCACAGAGAACGGGGACTACGCTGATTTCGGTGTTCCTGCTTCGATTCTTGCTGAGTTCCTGCGCGAAAACAGCATTATTCCTGAAAAAGCCGACCTGAATTCGATTCTGTTCCTGATGACCCCGGCTGAGAATATCGCCAAGATGGAGCGGCTCGTAAACCAGCTTCAGCGGTTCGAGCAGCGGCTGGATACAGATGCTCTGCTTTCCGAGGTGCTCCCTGAGATGTGCTCGGCGTATGAAGAACGGTACAAAGGCTATACGCTGCGCACGCTCTGTCAGGAAATGCATGACTTCTATCGGAAGAATCGCATGAAAGATCTGCAGAAGGCAATGTTCAGGCGGGATCATTTCCCCAAAGCGGTTTTGGCACCGCAGACCGCGCACTACGAATTTATCCGCGGCCATTGCGAGCTTATTCCGCTTCGCGAAGCTGAAGGCAAGGTTGCTGTCGAGGGTGCCCTTCCCTATCCGCCGGGAGTTCTCTGCTGTGTGCCCGGTGAAGTCTGGGGGGACGCCGTGCTCAGTTACTTCCTCGCAATGGAGGATGCGATCAACAGATTCCCAGGTTTCGCTCCGGAACTTCAGGGCGTCTACGTCAGGGACAGCGGAAATGGGGAGAAACGAATCAGCTGCTACGTTCTCAGTAAGGAACGTGAGCAGAGTCTCGGTCTTAAAAACAAAGCAATTTCACTCTGAATCAAAAGAGGGACTGGTATGAATAAAGAAATGACACCTTGCACGGTCCGTGAGATTCTCGAACCGCTTATCAGGAAGGCTGGAGGCTGGGTCAACGCGCATGCGCACGCTGACCGCGCTTATACCCTTTCCGAGGAAATGCTCCGTATTACGCAGACCTGCACTCTGCAGCAGAAGTGGGACGCTATTGATCGGTTTAAACGGGAATCGACTGAGCAGGATTTTTACAGCCGATTCTGCAAATTCTTTGAAGCCATGATCAAGCAAGGGTGCACGGCATGCGCGACTTATGTGGATATTGATCCTGTTGCGGGAGACAGAGCCATCAAAGGCGCCCTTAGGGCCCGTGAGGAATTCAAGGATGACATCACCATCAAATATGTGAACCAGGCGATCAAGGGAGTGCTGGAGCCGGAAGCCAGACGGTGGTTCGATATCGGTACCGAGCTTGTCGATATTGTGGGCGGTATTCCGATGAGAGATGAGTTTGACTATGGACGGTCCGCCGAAACCTTTGACATATTCCTGGGACGCGCGAAAGAGCTCGGAAAACCTGTGCAGCTGCACATCGATCAGTTTGACAGCTCTCTCGAGTATGAAACTGAAATGCTGACTTATAAAACGATTGAGCACGGTATGCAGAACCGCGTCACAGCGATTCACTGCATTTCAATCGCCGCTCATACCGAAACCTACCGCCAGTCACTCTACAAACTGATGAAAGAGGCCGGTCTGATGGTGACCTGCTGTCCGACAGCCTGGCTCGATACTCGCCGAAGCGAACTCCCCAGCCCCGGGCACAACGCGATCGCGCCGGTTGAGGAGCTGGCTGCCGCCGGGATTCCGGTTTCAATCGGTACCGACAATGTGAGTGACGCAGTCCTGCCTTGGACGCACGGCGATCTTTGGACCGAACTTCGTGTGCTGGCAACGGCCTGTCACTTCAATGAATTTGATGAACTCGTCCGCATCGCGACCGTGAACGGACGCAAGGTTATGGGGATCTGATCATGGCAAGAAAATTTGTAGCAAGCTATACGAGCAGAATTGCGGAGCGTCTCGTGAGCGGCAAACTTCTGGAAACCGGAGCAGTCACGTTCAGTCCCAAAGAACCTGTTCTTCTGGCCTCGGGACTCCTGACACCGGTGATTGTCTATCAGCAGGCATTTCTCTCTGACGCCGCGGGATGGCGTGACCTGATTGAACTGATGGTGAGCCGTGTAGGAGAGAATCTTCTCAACCCGGAAGTTGTTGTCGGCACCGATTATTCAAGCGCCATGATTGCCCAGGCAATTGCTTTCAGAATGGGGCTTCCCGCAGCCGTTCTGCATCTCAACATCAATCCGGCTGAAACCCTCCCGATTGCTGCCCGGCTCGGCATTCCGGCATCCGCAGTACAAATCGGTGTCGGGCTGACTGAAAAACTGATGCTCGAGGGATCCTCTGTGAGCGGTAAGCGAGCCCTCTTCGTCACGGATCACATTTCTTCTGGTTCAGTCGCTGAAAGAGCAATCAACGTACTCAGAAAAAATGGGGCAACGGCTGACTCTATTCTCACTGTGACCGATTTCGGTTTCCCGAAAACGAAAAATAAACTCGCAGAACTCGGTGTCAAAACTGTCGAGACCATTCCTTTCAAAGGCATTCTCGAACTTGCTGAAAAGAAGGATCTGCTGAATAAAGAAGATGCAGCTCAGATCAGGCAGTGGATCCAAACGCCGCATTTGTACGGACATTGCCTGATCTTCAGCAATCACGTACATAAATAAAGTGCATTTCCCGCGAATGCACTCTAAAATGGTCAGGTTTTTCACCATGTGGAAAACCTGACTCTATGGGTCTGACGTGTTAAGTCGTTTAGGGAGAAGCAATTGGGAATCCAGTCTATAGATCGAGCTGTAGCCATACTGAAGCTGCTAAGCCAGTCCGATGAAGGACTGCCGATTTCAACTATCTGCAGCCGCCTCGGACTTGCGTTAGGTACGGCACACCGTTTTCTTCATTCTCTGATCGATAACGGTCTTGTCACGCAGGACGAAAAAACCAAGTTCTACAGAATCGGACTTGAAATGCTGAGGCTTACGTCCGGAATTCTTAATTCGGACCGCCTTATTGAAACTGCGCGACAGCCCATGCAGGCTGCTGCCAATAAGCTTCAGAACATGGTTTACCTGAGCCGTGAGAATCACGGAGAGGTTATCTGTGTTTCTTGCGTGAATGATAATGTCGGGCCCCAGATGAAATTCGCCGCGCAGATAGGAAGTGACATGCCTTTCCATGCGGCCGCAGCCGGAAAGATCATCATGGCTTACGAATCACCGGAAAGAATCGAATCTCTGATCCAGCAGAAAATGCCTCTTCAGAAATTCACAGAAAATACCCATGTCACAAAAGAGGCCGTAATGGCTGACATGCACAAGTGCCGGGTTCAGGGGTACTCAGTCTGTGATGAGGAACTTGAGCTTGGAGTAGTCGCTGTCGCAGCCCCTATCCGAAACCTTGACGGTCGGGTCAACGCTTCAGTAGCCGTTACCGGCATTAAAGCGAACGTTGTTCTGGATGACCTGATTTCAATTATTAAGAAATGCGCTGAGGAAATCAGTAAGGCTCAAGGGTATTTAGCGAAATAATCCAGCAGAAGCAGTCTGTATGGACTGCTTCTACACAATGCGGTACCGAAAACGGGAAGGCGAAAAATCCGCCTCCCGTTTTTTTAGAACCTCATTCTTACTCCAAGCTGCGCTTCAATAGCTCGGAAGGAAGACCGCCCTTCCCGGTACGCCGCGTGCCCCCAGAGGGTCACTGTTTTCGAGAGTTCCCCCTCTATTCCCCCGCGGACTTCCGCAAGATTCCGGCTTCCCGCGATGGTGTCCTTCACCCCATCCATCACGGCACCGAACGGCTTCGTGTCATGGATCCAGGAGATCGACGCGTAAGGCGTGAGGCTGAGCCCGGACTCTTCCTGATGCATCCGGTGCGAGAGGACCGCGGTCACCCGGGTCCGGAGGTTCCCGGATCCCGTGCTTTCAATCCCGGTTCCCACGGAATCCCGGTGAGTCCCCGCCCTCACTCCCATCCGGATCGCCTGGAGTTCGAGTTTTCCAACCGTCTGATGGGAGACTCCGGTGTCAGAAGTCCACGCTCCCAGACTCCAGCCGTACCCGATTTCGACCGATCCCGAGAGGCCCCGCGCGTGAAACGTCTCTTTCGGGAGTTCAGAACCGGAGACCGATGCCGAAAAGCGCTGATACTGAATCCACGCGTCCGCGTAGGGACCGAGTCCGCCGGCATTCCGGGGGAGGAGTGAAGCGTAAAGCCCGGCCGCCGCTCCGGTCACGATGCCTTTAGAGCGGTACCGGGTGACGTTTGACCCGGTGCGGGAACGTTCTCTTGCCGCTCCCGCGATCAGCCCCACCCGGAAAATTGAATTCTCACCCACCGGGTGTGCAGCGACATCGCCCCCTAGTTGAACGACCCCCGCGTTTGAACGCGTCGTGAGCTCGCCGTCCGCCATTCCAAACCGTGTGTGGCTCCCCGCGGTGCGGAGCCAGAATCCGGGCCCTGAAGCTGAGACACCGCGGTCTCCCGCTCCCCTCACCCCGGTCCGATCGGAAAGCCTGTGAATAAAGAGCGTGTTCGCCGCGAAGAGGTTCGACATGTAACTCGCCATCTCAGGGCGCACCGCGTGACGCGTGATATCAGGGGCGGGTGCCGGCGTAACATCCGCCGGTGCCGGGTCACTTTCTGGGGCGGGACCCGGCGTGGGTGTCGTGTCTGGATCCAGTGTCTTCTCATCTCCGGATTTTTCACCGGACGCGTTCGCCGGAGCCGGAGTCGGAATAATGACGTTTTCCCCGGATGGGGTTCCCGGGGTCTTCTCAGGCTCCGCCGGGGTCGGATCGGTCTGAGGGACGGTGCCGGCCGCAGTGCTCACGAGGTACCAGTTCCCGTTTTTCGTCACCAGCGAATAGTCATACGCCCCGGCAGCGACCCGGTTCGCGAGCGTAAAGACGCCGTCAGACTTCCCTTTTACGGTGATGAGCTCAATTCCCTCCACAGTCAGACCGCCAGCGCCGCCGGCGTTTGTGACCGTGATCGAGGTGTCACCCGCGGTGCTTCCGTTCACCACGAGGCGGTCGGTCGGTGAGTCATCCTCTCCGAGAACGGTGGTCATCGCGAGCGAGGCGTTCGACGCGAGATAGTCACCGATGACCGTAAGCGTCGTGCCTTGGAAAGCCCCGGAGCCGGCTTCAGGGAACGCGATCCGGCTCTTATTAGCCACAAGTGTGGTGACCGCGGAATCCCCCGTCATTTGCCAAAGGCCGCCCGAGAGACTCACTTTCGATGTTCCGGAGTCAAGGAGCGCCGCGCCGACCCAGGCACCCGAAATCCGGAGCGCGGCAGCGGCCCCGTCACTCACCTTGAGGTCCCCGGTCGCAGCTGTGCCGGTGCCGATATCGAGGTCAAGCGTCGACCCCGCGCCCGTTGATTGAAAGACGAGGCTCGAACCGGTGCCAGACCCCTCGATCACCCCGGTGTCAGTGAGCGTCACTTCGGCGGCTCCCCCGGATTCCGCGGTCACGGTGCCGGTGAAAGCAGCCTTCCCGGTGATCCCGAGCCGGATCACGGATCCGGTGCCGGAGGCGGACAACGCGCCGGTCCCGGCCGCTGATTCATAAAGGTTTTCGGACGCTGAGGCCCCGAGTTCCCCCCGGAGGTTCCCGGAGAGTTCCGCGGTCCCCCGGGCTTCCGACTCGATTACCGAGCCGGTTCCCGTCGCAAGGCCGGACGTCACGGTGAAGGACGAGGTATCCCCCGCCGCTATATGCACCTTTCCGCCGTCCGCTGCGGTTAGGGCTCCCTCGAACGCTGTTCTCCCGGAGCCTGAGAGATCGAGGATGGAATCTGCTCCAATCGCGGATAAACCGCCGCTGACGGTACTCTTCGAATCGGTGTCTGGGGTGGATATCAGGTAAACCGAACCGCCTCCCCTCGCCGCCGCGTCACCCTGGAATGTCGGACTTCGGCCGGTGAGGGTGAGGTACGCGATCGACTGACTCCCGGTCACGTCGATGCCGCCTGAGATGGAGACGGATGCCGCCGCGCTTTGGTCATTCACGAACACTGAAGCGCCGAGGGCGCTGACCGACAGTGCGGCCGAAGTTCCCGAGAGGGAGAGACTTCCGGCCGAATTCACCATCAGGAGCGCGCCGTCCCCCGTGACCGAGATCCCAGGGGAGCCGGAAACCGAAAGCGTTCCTGAATCCGAGAGCGCGTCAATCGTGTGTGACCCGCTCTGTATCCAGACCCCGGGAGCCGCGCCGCCTTCGAGCGTCACCGAGTCCGACGCGAGCCCGATCGGGTCCGTTTCGGTCCCCGTGAGACCCGCACCCCAGGCCGGGATGAGAAGTGAAAGAGAGGAAACCGCGGCGAAAACACACCGCGGCTGGAAAGTAAGGCAGTGAAAGAGCCTTTTCATCATCGCAGTATCCTTTCTGATAACAATGAGGGTTGTACAGCCCTCTCATTATCTGTCTCAGAATGTAACGGCCGCAAAGCCCAAAAGGCGTAACCCGGGTCCTCTCTTCTTCGTATCTCTTTTCATACCTATTGGACCTTGGACCCAAAGAATTCGCTTTTCCCTATCGATTCATAGGATTAATGACCCCGCATGAAAAAAGGCACCCGGTTTTTACAGTTTTTCGGGCCGTAATGACCTCCTTTTACCGGATTTCACCCTTTTCTCTGCAGCCTCTGAATTCGAAATCCATGAATCAGAGAGGTAAACGGGTTTTCTTTCGTCCGGACTTAAAGAAGTCTGAAACCATGGCTTAACCGGATCGGACTAGCACCGGGTGAACGGGTGTTCGTAACGTTAATTCGGGAAACGCTCGGGGTATCGTGATTCTTCGTAGATCAAAATTCCGGGGACGGTTGCCGTGCCCTATCTGTTCCCCTATGATCGATAGGACTCAGACGAAAAACTCCTTCTTTTTTCCGTGATCCGAACCGCCCTTTCCGCTCTCCTCTCCTTCACGATCTTCGCTACTGGATCCGTGAACGCCGCGGCGCTGCGTGAAGGGTCGTCAGACGCTACGGTCACGGCGTCCGTCTCTTCCCGCCCGATCTGGGTCGGGATCCTCCGAAGCGGCTCCCCCTACTTCTATATCCGTACATTCGGCCCCACGATGGCGACCCTCAGACGAACCTTTAAGTACCAGTCTGTCACGTCGCGGGAATTCGGAAGCGTATCCGAGCTCGCGGCCGCGATTCGGTCGCGCGAGATTGATTACCTGATTACGTCGTCGGGCTTTCACGCGTACGCCTCGCGTCTCCTCGGCACCACCGCGCTCGCGACACAGACACGGGCCGAGGCCCAGAGCCCAAACGCGAGCACAGGAGCGGTGTTTGTCGTGAAAACCGGGAACTCTTCGATCCAGGCGCTTCCGGATCTCAAGGGGAAAACGCTCGCTGCCTATTCACCAGAAGACTTCGAAGGGTGGTACGCGGCGCTTGGGGAACTTGCCCGAGCAGGTGTGAGCCCGGATGAGGCGAAGAAAACTGCGCTTTTTACGAATTACGTCTTCCCGGATGTTGCGGCGTCTGTCCTTACCGGGACGGCGGATGCCGGCATTCTCCCCGTCTGCGAGCTTGAGCACCTGATCGCGAATGGCGATGTGGCGCGGGACGCGCTCCGGGTGATTGGGGAAAAGCCATCTGACTCCGGTCTCCCCTGCCGGCGATCCACGGATCTCTATCCGGACACTGTTTTCTCCGCGGTCCCGGATTCGGACCTCCGGCTTTCAAACGCCGTGGCCGCGGCTCTGCTCACCGCTCCCGTCACCCGTGATGGCTACGGGTGGTCGACCGCGAACGATTTTTCCCGGGTGGAGAAGCTGTACGAAGAGCTTGGGATTCCGCCTTTCAGGCGGGAGTTCTCCTGGGCGGCGCTCTGGAATCACTATAAGAAGGAACTCGGAGCCGCCGCGGTCCTCCTTCTCCTGCTCCTTCTTCACGTGCTCCGGTCTGACTATCTCGTCCGGGTCCGCACTCGCGACCTTCAGGCGGAAACCCGAAAGCGGGAAGAAAGTGAACGGGCGGCAAAAGACGCGGAAGACCGTCTCAATCAGGCGGAACGAGCTGAAACCGTATCTCAGATGTCCGCGATGATCGCGCATGAACTCAATCAGCCGATCGAATCCGTGATCAACTACGCGGCGGGTCTCGGCCGGTACCTGGACCGGAAGTCTGAGAGTGACGCCGTGATCCGGCGGACGCTCAATGAAATCGTGAAGGGCTCAAAACGGATTTCCGACATCGTGGACCGAGTGCGCGCTCACGCAAGGCAGGAGAAGCCTGAGAAAGAGCGAACCCGGATGGCGTCCTTTCTCGAAACCGCGATCGATCACTTCAGCCGGACGAAGGCCGGGGCCGGGGTGAGCTGGGTCAAAGCGATTAACTGCGGAAACTGTGAGTCCCTCATTGATCCGCTCGAAACCGAGCTCCTGCTTCATAACCTCTTCAAAAACGCGGCGGAAGCGGTGTCGGAGCAGGATGAAAAAGTGATCACGTTGAGCGCGGCGCTTGAATCCCCGTCGACGCTCCTCGTCACGGTCACGGATAATGGTCCCGCGGTGGATCAGACGCTGATCGATACCCTCTCGAAACCGCTTTCCAGCGGCAAAGCGTCCGGTCTCGGGCTCGGCCTCTTTATCAGCCGCAGCATCGCGGAGTCGCATGGCGGGAGGCTCACGTTCTCGCGCTCAGACACAGGGAGCGTCACCGCGGCTCTAAGACTCTCCGTGATTGAGATACCTCTGAAAAACACTGACGCCGCGAACCATCAGGAAACCCAAACTCGAAAGGAGACGCCCTCATGCTGACCTCAGTTGTACGGATTGTGGATGATGAAGAGTCTGTCCGGGATTCCCGCCGGTTTCTTCTCGAGCTTGAGGGGTTCCAGGTCGCGGTGTTTGATTCCGCGGAAAGCTTCCTCGAGCGGGATGACGCGAAGCGGCCTGGGTGCCTCGTGCTCGACCTCCGGATGCCAGGGATGAGCGGGCTTGAGCTGCAGGCTGAACTCGCGCGGCGAGGCCGCGCGATCCCGATTCTCTTTATTTCGGGCCACGCGGACGTGGATTCCGCGGTGCTCGCGCTTAAAAACGGGGCGTTTGACTTTATTCAGAAACCGGTGATGCCGGAGCGCCTGATTGACGCCGTGAGGAAGCTCGTTGCCTATAGCGAAGAAGCCGCGGCGCGCAGCGCGGTGACCGCGTCCGCCCGCGGGAAGATCTCCCGCCTCACGCCTCGCGAAATGACGATCGCGCGTCTCGTGATCAGCGGCGCTCAGAATAAAGCGATCGCAGAGGAACTCGGTCTCGCGGAGCAGTCGGTCAAAATCTACCGGAGCCACGTCTGCCAGAAACTTGAAGTAAAAAACGCAGTGGAACTCGGAGAACTCTTCAGAACCGCGGGATTGACGAACGAGGACTCGCCTGACGGCTATGTCACGGGCCGCGTCTTCCTGAAGTAAAAGAGACGACTGATGAACCGCAGAACCTTTTTCCGACTCACGCTTCCCGCGCTCCTCCCGCTCGCGGCCGCACCTGAAGGGGCATCCGTCACCGATAGCCGCCCGGCGGTTCAATCCGAGGGACCGGATCCCGCGGAAACGGATGTCGTCGTGATCGGTGCCGGAGCCGCGGGGCTCACCGCGGCTGCGACCGCGGCGGAAGCGGGCGCGAGAGCTGTGGTGCTGGAAAAGGAACCCTGCTCTGGCGGGAACACCGCGATCGGCGGCGGCTACTTCAGTGTTGTGAATCCCGAAGCGCGGAGACCGGCCGGGGTCGAGGATTCACTCAACCTCTTTTATCGGCAGACGATCGAAAACGGAGAGGGTAAAAGTGACCCTGAGCTCGCCCGCCTCCTCGTCACCGACGCCCTTCCCGCCTTCACCTGGCTTCAGTCGATCGGGATGCGGTTCCGGCCGGACGCGGTCGCGAGTTTCGGGACGCCGCTCGCCCGCACGCAGCGCCCGGTGTCGCACGAAGGCGAAAGCTATATCCGAGCGCTCTCGGTCTATGCGGGAAGCAGAGGCGTCCGGATTCTCACGCGCCGCAAAGCGGAAAAGCTCCTCATCGCCCCGTCCGGCCGCGCAGCGGGTGTCGAATATTCTCTCCCCGACAGCAGCCGGAAACGGATATTCGCGAGCCGTGGTGTCGTGATCGCGTCAGGCGGTTTCGGCGCGAACCCCGATATGGTGCGGGAATACGCGCCGGAATTTTCCGGCCTCCCGACGGATAACAGCCCGGGGGCAACTGGCGACATGATTCCCGCCGCGGTGAAAGCCGGGGCGGCGCTTCGCGACATGGGAGAAATCGAGTGCCTCCCGGGAACGAGACCCGGCGGCACCCTGCGCGGCCGTCTTCACGGTGACGCATCCCGCTATATCCTCGTCACCAAAGCGGGAAACCGCTTTATCCGCGAGGATGCGCCTCTCACGGAACTCGTGCGGAAGATCCTCCCGCTCCCGGGCCGCATGGCGTATCTCGTGATCGATGATGACGGGTTCCGGTCTTACAGCCTGCAGATCCAGGAGGAAAGCGTGCGAGCCGTGGAGACCGGGGACGTGATCCGGGCGGACTCGATCGAAGAGCTCGCGCGGGGGTTCGGGATCCCGGCCTCCGCTCTCCGTCAGACAATCGACACCTATAACCGCGGGGTCGAGGAAGGCCGTGACCGGTTGGGAAAATCGCCTGAGAAACTCAGGCAGAAAATCATCCATCCTCCCTTCTGGGGCACCTACGCCCCGATGGCGGTGCATTACACCTCGGGCGGCATCCGGATCGACACGGAGGCCCGCGTGATCCGGGAGTCGGGATCGCCAATCCCGGGGCTCTTCGCCGCCGGAGAAGTGACAGGCGGCATTCACGGCGCGAGCCGCCTCGGCGGGAGCGGCCTCACGGACGCGGTGGTTTTCGGGCGGATCGCCGGCCGAAACGCCGCCCGTCCCCGGTAGGCATGCCCCCCGCTATAAACCTTGGTATATAGATTTCAGTACTCTCCGAATCCATAATTTTTGTGTCGGATTATAAAAAATCCTTTTTAAATCAATTAAGGAGAGATCACTATGCGAGGAATGCTGCTGAAAGCCGGAATTTCCGCGCTGTCACTCATGTGCCTTACAGCGTACGCGTCTGACGGTGTCTATCAGGGCACCGCGATGGGTCACAACGATAATGTCGTCGTCGATGTGACCGTGAAGGGAGGAAAGATCGCGGATGTGAAAATCGTCCGCTCCTTTGAGTCTCCCGGAGTCTCCGATATCCCGCGCGCCTTCATTCCGAAAGCGATTGTGGAGAATCAGACGCTGAACGTCGACTCGATCTCAGGCGCTACCTTCACGAGCTTTGCCGTGAAGGGCGCGGTGGAAGAAGCGCTGAAGAAGGCGGGGCTGGACCCCGCGAAGTTCACTCAAGGGAAGCACGTCCGCTATACCGTGAATGTCCCCGCAAAGTCTGTCGCTGACGTCGTGATCGTGGGCGGCGGCGGTGCCGGCATGGCAGCCGCGGTGGCCGCGGCCCGGAAGGGGTCGCACGTCATCGTGATAGAAAAGATGGCGCACCTCGGCGGAAACACGATTCTCGCGGGCGGCGCGCTGAACGCTGCGGATGATCCGCTCGAATCGAAGCAGAAAATGGCGGAAGGCCAGCGGAAGATGGTGGAAGCGCTCCTCTCTGAAAAGCCCCGTAACGCGCTCCACGCGAAGCTGCAGAAAGAACTTGCGGCGGAATGGAAGGCCTGGATCGCGAAGTCCCCGGATGTGCTCTTTGACTCCACGCAGCTCCACGCTCTTCAGACCTGGAAGGGCGGTGACTACGCCGCGAACCTGGAGCTTGTCGATAAGCTCACCCGCATGGCTCCCGAAACGGTCGACCGTCTCACGAAGATGGGGCTCGTCTGGCACCCCTATACGAGTCAGTACGTCGGCGCGATCTGGCCCCGCAGCCACGACGCCGCGAACTATAAGAGCGGTATCGGCTACCTGAACACCTTTACGGATACGATCCGGAAGGAAAAGCTCCCGGTCACGATCTACACGCTCACGAAAGCGGACTCCCTCATTATGGAAAAGGGCCGCGTGGTCGGAGTACGCGCGACGGGTCCCAATAAGAAGCCTGTCACGGTCCGAGCGAAGAAAGGCGTGATTCTCACGACAGGCGGTTTCGGCGCGAATGTCACGATGCGGATGAAGTATGACAAGCTCTGGAACGGGAAACTTGATGAACATATCGGCACGACGAACAGCCCCGCGATCACGGGTGACGGCATCCGGATGGCAGAGAAGGCCGGCGCTGATCTCGTGGATATGGGCTCATCCAGCTGCTCTCGGTGACTGATCCGACGACCGGTCAGACGATCGCCACCTGTGAAGGCACGGCGCTCTACGTGAATACGGAAGGAAAACGCTTCGTGAACGAAATGGGCCGCCGGGACGAACTCTCCAAAGCCGCGCTTGCGCAGCCGGGCGGCGTCTTCTGGCGCATGTGCACGAAGAAGTACGCCCGCGTGAAGAACGGAGTCACGGTTCACGGTCTCTCGGTTCAGAGTCTGATCCAGCAGGGGAAACTCGTCGAAGGCCGTACGGTTGAGGAACTCGCCGAAAAGACGAAGATCAACCCCGCGGTTCTCAAGGCGACCTTTGATAAGTTCAACGACTTCTGCCGGAAGCAGGGTGTGGATACGGAGTTCGGACGCCCCTCCTGCGCGCCGAATATCCCGATGTACGAAGGTCCTTACTACGCGGAACCCCGTAAGCCCTCCGTCCACCACACAATGGGCGGCGTGAAGATCGACACCGAAGCCCGCGTGATCAGCACGAAGGGGAAGATCATCCCGGGGCTCTATGCCGCGGGTGAAGTGACGGGAGGGATCCACGGCACGAACCGCGTGGGTGGGAACGCCATACCGGACGCCCTTTCCTACGGAAACGTCGCAGGTATCAACGCGAGCAGCATGAAGTAAACCGCAGTCCCCCCGCCGGACTCTCTCCCCGGCGGGGCTTTTGTCAGAACGGGTAAGAGTTGGTCCTCCGGATAACCGATTCCGGAGGACCTTTTTTATTCCCGAAGCAAAACCCGATCGAGGGTCAGAAGAGCGCCTTCACGCCAACCAGCGCTTCCACGTTCCGGTAGCCGTGGTCCCCGCCCTGGTACCCCGTGTAGGCCCAGAGGTTGAGGTTCTTCGTGATCCGGCCTTCAACGCCAAGCTTCACCTCATCCACGTTCCGCGATCCCTGAATGTGGTTTTCTGTCGTATCGAACGCGGTGCCGAACGCCTTTGTGTCGTGGAGCCAGTTGACTGTCAGGTAAGGCTTCACCGCGGTCCCGGTGCGGTCGTTCGTGAAGAGGTGGTAAAGTGTCGCGCCGAGCCTCGTTCTCACGTTCCCGTAGCCGAGACCTTCAACGAGCGTCCCCTGATTGTCAACGAAGGAATCCGCCCGTACCCCCATTCGGATCACCTGGCCCTGAAGCTGGAGACGCGCGGCGTTCTGAACGCCGGACGCGGACACCCAGTCTTTCAGACCAAACGTGTAACCGGCTTCGAGACTCCCCGTGAACCCCTTCGCGTGGTAGGAGTCCTCCCCCGTGTAGACGCCTGACGACACCGAAGTCTTAAACCGCTGATAGAGAAGCCACGTGTCGGCGTAGGGCCCCGTCGCCGCGGGACCGTCCGCAAGCCACGTCGCGTAGACGCCGCCCGAGAACCCCGAGACCTTGCCCTTCGTCCAATAGTCCACCGTGGAACTCGTGGTCTTGGAACTCTGATGCGCGAAGCCGGTCATGAGCCCGAGATGCAGACGCTGCCCCGCGGCGGGCCACGAGACCACATCTCCCCCAAGCTGCACGAGGCCGTAGTTTCCGCGGGTCACCGACTGGGCATCCGTCATTTCGTGACGCGTGTGGCCTCCCGCGGTCCGGATCCAGACATTCCCCGAGTGACCTTTCCCTTTCAGCGCGTCCGCGAACGCGGTTTCGCCAAGCCGGTCATGAAGGCTCGTCGCGAACATCGTGTTCGCGGCGGCAAGGTTCGAGGCGTAGCTCGCCATTTCAGGACGGACGACGTGGGACGCGAGGTCCGCTGTCTCAGGAAGCACGGTCGGCGTGGTTTTCGCCTGCTCTTCCGCGGCGGACGCCACTTCCTGAGCGGTAGTGGGGGTCGTCGTCGGTGTCGTCGGCGTCGTCGTGCCTGAATCCGTTGTCTTCGGAATAATCGCGGTGCCGGGTTTGAGGCTCAGCAGGTACCAGTTGTTCCCGGATTTCTCAAGGTGATAGACATAGGCGCCGGCTTTCAGGTAATTCTTCGCTGGCTTAGTGAAGACGGCGTCAGACGCCCCATCCACCTCCACCACTTCAATACCATCCACCGTCTGAGCGCCCGCACCCCCGATATTCGTGAACACGAGGTTTGTCGTGCCGCTTGTGTTTCCCTTGATCACGAGCCGGTCGGTGGCGGAAGAATCCCCTCCGAGCACGGTGTTCATCGTGATCGTGTTCCCGTTTCCGGAATAGTTGCCGTTCACCGTGATCGTGGTGCCCGTGAAGTCCGATGCGGATTCCGGCGTCGGATAGTGAATCGTGCTTCCGGCCGCCGCGAGATTGGTCACCACGGCGTCCTGCGTGAGGTTCCAGACCGCGGTGTCCGTGAGGTTCACGTTCAGTGTCCCGCCGTACGCGTACGCGGTGCCGGTCCAGGTGCCGGCGGTGTTCGCGGTGACAAACCCAGAATCCATCGAGATGAACCAGCCTAACTGCGTCGTCCCCGGTTCCGCGTCAAGCGTATAGGTTGACCCCGCCCCTGTCGCGGCCCCGATTGTCGGATCTGACTGTCCCCAGATATGAGAGGCCGAGTCTTTCAGTGTCTCGTGCGCGGTGCTGCCGGATTGAGCTAAGAGAATGCCTTCCACGGTGGCGTTCCCCGTCGCGTCGACATTGATGACGGAGCCGTTGGTCGCGTAGTAGTTGCCTTCCGTTAAGGAGGACGCTCCCGAGGCCGGGTGTGAATACACATCCACTTCAGCCCCCTGATCCGCTGTCACGCAGCCGTTAAAAAGAGAATCCGCGCCCGTGAGCCAGACTTTCACGGATGACCCCGCGTTCGCCGCGGCGATCATGCCTTCAAGCGTCACCTTCGTCGCCGTCTGATCCGAGTTCACCGTGACAATCCCGGTGCCTTTCGTCGCGTCAATGATTTCAAACGTGTTCGTGAGCGGATTCTGCTGATTCTCAATCCGGATCTCCCCCGTCGAATCGATCGCGATCCGGGTGTTCTTCGCGTCCTTCCCGTCGCTCCACGCGGTGACCGTCGGATAAACACCGTAATCAATGTCGGAATTGAGAATCGTGACTGAGTTCACGGCGGATATGCGGGTAACAGAATTTTCGCCGCTGCTTTCAAGCGCCGAGCGGGGATCGCCGTAACTCCCGATCGAGATGCTTCCATACCCTGTGTAGCCGTCTGTCACGCCGTCCGCGGTGTAGATCGCCTGCGGAACCGTGACCGAATCCACGGCGGTCCCGGTTTCAAGAGCGGCCGCTCCCGGGGCGAACGACGCCGCTCCGGCCGCGAGTAAACACGCGGCCGTGAGCCGCGAAAGAGTGTATTTCTGCGCCATGCTTTCTCCAAGGCGGAACAGAGACAAAGGAATCCTTCCGTCCTGCCGGGCGTCCGGATTCTTCTCTCGTTCCGCGCTTTTCTTTGACTGAAGCGGAATGGGATGTCGGAAGACTGCCTTTCATAAACCTGATGGGGTTATTCGCCGGACCCTCCGCATCCGTTTTTCTTTGTGGTTTCTGCTTCAGCTTTCTCTGTGTTGATTCTGGAATAACGATACGGATTTCAGAAGTGGAACAAATCTTAATGACTAAAACCCGTAAATTTGTAAAACTACCGGAGAAAACAACTGAATACGCACTTTTGTGCCGTCTTTTACACAAATTAACGCTGGTTTCGGTGCAAATAATGCAATTGAATCACGCAAATAGAAAAAAGTCAGGCTGAACCCCGAAGAGTTCAGCCTGAGTTGTAAAACAGTCAATTATCAGAAGAGATATTTCATACCGACAAGGGCTTCAAGATTCCGGAACCCTTCGCGTCCCTGCTGGTAACCAGCGAAGCCCCAGACGTTCCAGTTCTTCTTCACCTTCCCTTCGACCCCGAGTTTCACCTCGCCGAAGTTCCGGCTTCCGTCAATATGATCCGCGACTCCCGCGATCCGAGCCCCAAAGGCCTTCGTGTCGTGGTACCAGTTGAGTCCAATAAAAGGCTTCCAGGCGCGGTCCTTAGCGTCATTCGTGAACTGGTGATAGAGCTTGAGACCAACCCGGGTTCTCACATTCCCGGCACCGATTCCCTGAACCGTGGAGCCGATCGCGTCCGCCCACGCGCCGTCCCGCACGCCCATCCGGATCACCTGCCCCTGAAGCTGCAGCCGCACCGCGTTATCCGTCCCGTCATCATCCCGCCAATCCTTCAGCGGGAACGTGTAGCCGCCTTCAATCGACCACGTGAAGCCTTTGGAGTGACAGGTATCGGTATCCGTGTAGTTGCCGGAGGACACCGTGTTCTTGAACCTCGACCACATGAGCCAGGTGTCGGCATACGGCCCCGAACCTTCCGGCTTCTGATTCATCCAGGTGCCGTAGATGCCAACTGAGTACCCTGACACCTTCCCCTTCGCGCTGTAACCCGCGACCGGGCTCGTGGTGCGGCTCGACTCGTGCGCGTAACCCGCCATGAGACCGACGTGGGACCGGTGGGAGTCGGACGTCGGCCAATTCACAAGGTCACCGCCCACCTGCACGACACCCCAGTTCCCGCGGGTCGTAAGGTCACCGTCCTCCATTTTGTTCCGCGTGTGACCGCCAAGCGCCCGGAGCCAGAAGTTCCCGGACTTATTCTTATCATTCGTCCTCAGGGCGTCCGAATACATCGTTTCGCCAAGTCTCTCATAGAGACTCATCGTGAAGAGCGTATTCGCGGCGTAGAGGTTATTCGCGTAGCTTCCGATCTCAGGCCGCATGATGTGGTTCGTAATGTCGTCAGTCGCCGGGATCACAGCGGGTGTATCGTCCGCTGGGTCGACCGCCGGATCCGCTGCGGGATCGTCGGTCTTCGCCGGATCATCCTCAATCAGCACTGGGGCATCATCCGCCTTCGGAACCCTTGCCGGCTGTTGTTTGGTACTGACCAGGTACCAGTTCTGACCGTCCGCCTTTTCAAGCTGATACACATACGCTCCCGCACGGAGATAATTTTTCGCGGGTTTCGTAAAGGTGCCGTCAGACGCACCCCCGACCTCAATCACCTCGATCCCGTCCACCGTCTGATCGCCTGCGCCGCCAACGTTCGTGAATGTCACAAGCGTATTACCGGACGTATTCCGCTTGATAACCAACTTATCGGTCGCCGACTCGTCCCCCGCGAGCACGGTGTTCATCGCGATCGTGCCGCCGGTGCCGGTTTCACTTCCCGAATAGTCACCGACAACCGTTAAGGTCGTGCCGGTGAAGGTCTCCCCCGTTACTGCTTCCGGGAACTTGATCGTACCTGACTGGAGCGTGAGATCTGTAACGGTGGAGTCTTTTGTGAGACTCCATAGGGCGTTCGCTCCGTCAATTGTTACCTTGACGACACCATCATTTACCAGATACTCTCGTGCGCCAGTCGGACTCTTTACAGTATGCCCTGGCACTTCACCCAAAGACGATGCTCCTATCCACGAACCGGAAATAGTGATATCAGCTACACCGCCGTCTGTCGATGAAAACCAGTTTTCATCCCAAATTCCACCTCCAGAATAGATATCCCCCTTCCACCTGCCGCTCACATTGATAGTCAGTATTGACGAAACGTCAAAATCTGTTCTCTGTGGACCACCATATGGTGCGTAAGCATTTCCTGTCCAGCTACCGCCAACGTTCAGATTCATGGCAGTACCGCCTTTGTCCTCAAAATCACCGAGAATCGTTGTGCCGGGATCAGCGTTGAGATCAAAAGTACCGTCAAACCCTTGTGCGTAGCCAACAGTCGAAGACCCAATCTGGGGAAGGTCGTAGGTATCGTCATGCGGTACATAGCCGCCGCGCTGCATCACTGTGTCACCATGAAGATTGACTGTCGCATGAGCACCAAGATCCAGTTTTCGCAAATTGCATTCGGCTGAAACAATTCCTGTTATTGTCGTTCCAGCTTCGGCTGTAAGACTGACTGAACTCCCGTTAATCGCACGCATCATGCCAGTCATCGTGGCCGTGGAGCCTTCATTCGGCTCAAAATTAAATGAAATATCGGACCCGCCCCCTAGGGTGTGATAGGTGATTGCCATCCCGGTATAAGAGGAATTGCTGCCAGTAAAATTCACTACTTCATGAGCCCCATAAATCAGTTCATGATCTCCTTCGAGTGTCACCTGAGTGGCTGTTTTGTTTTTATTGATCTCAAGCCTGGATTGGTAAAATCCCGCTACGGATCGAGTCCCATCTGTCACGCCACCGTTTGAGACGAGAATTGTTCCCTTTGATTCAAGATCAACAATCATCGGATCAGCTGTGTCGCTAGGGGGGTATCCGCCATAATCCCATACATTGTTATCGCCTGATGACTGAAGCACCAGGCTGTGCGTAGCAGAAATAGAAACAGGTGCGGTATCCACATGGATATTTGAAGAGTACGCTACCCCGATGATGACATCATCTCCGAGGGTGAGGAAAATTTTGTGGGTGACTCTGAGATAATTGCTCTTGGAGGAGCC
>OGDY01001286.1_pt1 | contig 29078 bp, 20 predicted proteins | sample 1570341 | NCBI WGS metagenome assembly OGDY01 (sample SAMEA2581972, study PRJEB24529) | metagenome | biome: Human gut stool | place: China | collected 2011 | reverse complement strand
GCCCCTTGACCCCACAAGGGAGTTCCTCCCTTGACCCTTTCGCGCGATTGGGTTGGTGACACTTTCAGACTGTGCCCGCGTGTTTATTGGGGAAACCCAAGGGAGTTCCTCCCTTGACCCTTTCGCGCGATTCAGTTGGTGACTTCTGCATACTGTGTCCGCGTGTTTATCTGCAAACGAAATACTTGTAGAGCTGTAAGCCTAACCCGCTTACAGCTCTACGTCTACCAGAATCACATCATCGCCAATTTTGCAGATGTTCTCCCACGGAATCACCACCCCCGCCCGCTCGCCGCGCAGCAGATGCACAAAGCTGAACTCCCCCGGCACGACAATCGCCGTCACGCGCCCATCCAAGGCACAGAACTCGATGTCCATCGGCTTGCCTAAGCACTGCCCGTCGCGCGTGTTGATGACGTCCTTCTGGCGAAGCTCGCTAAGGCTCATGGGCGGATTCCTCCCCTTTCACTTCAACAATAGCCCCATAGGCGCTATCATCCTATGCGCCATCAGCCCATTTGGATGCCCCTTTTTGCGGATTTTTTATCGAATTTATAAAATCCCCTACACAATCCGCAGAAAATATGTTATAATCAAGAAGCGCAAGGACAGGCGTGTGCTTTTTACATGCCTATTTGCAGGACTATCATTAGATAGGAGGAACCTATTCGATGCAGTACACCAAGGAAGTTGAAGAAATGGTCTGTGTCGCCAAGGGCCCGAACCACGGCCCGGCGCCCATCCCGGAAGAGGGCAAATGGATTCAGGCCAAGGAGATCAAGGACATCTCCGGTCTGACCCACGGCATTGGCTGGTGCGCGCCGCAGCAGGGCGGCTGCAAGCTGACGCTGAACGTCAAGGGCGGCGTCATCGAAGAAGCGCTGGTAGAAACCATCGGCTGCTCCGGCATGACCCACTCCGCTGCTATGGCGGCTGAAATTCTTCCCGGCAAGACCATCCTCGAAGCGCTGAACACGGACCTCGTGTGCGACGCAATCAACACCGCCATGCGCGAGCTGTTCCTGCAGATCGTTTATGGCCGCACCCAGTCCGCTTTCTCTGATGACGGCCTGCGCGTCGGCGCTGGTCTGGAGGACTTGGGCAAGGGTCTGCGCTCTCAGGTCGGCACCATGTACGGCACCAAGCTCAAGGGTGTGCGTTATCTGGAAATGGCTGAGGGCTATGTGCTGAAGCTGGCGCTGGACAAGGACAATCAGGTCTGCGGCTACCAGTTCCTGTCGCTCGGCAAGATGATGGACGCCATCAAGAAGGGCATGAGCCCGAACGAAGCCTACGAGAAGAACGTGGGCACCTATGGTCGCTTCAAGGCGGAAGACGGCGCCGTCGCTTGGATCGACCCGCGCAAGCAGTAATATAGGAGGTATGCTGAAATGGCTCTGTTTGAAAACTACGAAGGACGCATGCCTCAGCTCCAGCCTGTTCTGGAAAAGTACGGCTTCAAGGATTTTGATGAGCTGAAGGCTTACAACAACAGCAAGGGCGTTGACGCTTATAAGATCGTCGAAGGCATTCAGCCTATCTGCTTCGAGAACGCGAAGTGGGCTTACGAGCTGGGCGCTGCCATCGCGCTGAAGAAGGGCGTTAAGACCGCTGCGGAAGCGGCCACCTGCATCGGCGAAGGTCTGCAGGCGTTCTGCATCCCCGGTTCCGTCGCTGACCAGCGTCAGGTTGGTCTGGGTCACGGCAATCTGGGCGCGATGCTGCTGGACGAGAAGACCGAGTGCTTCGCGTTCCTCGCTGGCCACGAATCCTTTGCTGCCGCGGAAGGCGCTATCGGCATTGCCCGCAATGCCAACAAGGTTCGCAAGAACCCCCTGCGCGTCATCCTGAACGGTCTGGGCAAGGACGCTGCCATGATCATCAGCCGCATCAACGGCTTCACCTATGTGCAGACCAAGTATGACTACCTGTCTGCTGACGTGAAGGAAGACCATGCGCTGACGGTCGTCAAGGAAGTCGCCTATTCCAACGGCGAACGCTCCAAGGTCAAGTGCTACGGCGCTGATGACGTCCGCGAAGGCGTCGCCATCATGTGGCACGAGGGCGTTGGCGTGTCCATCACGGGCAACTCCACCAACCCCACCCGCTTCCAGCACCCCGTTGCCGGCACTTACAAGAAGGAAATGATCGAAGCCGGCAAGAAGTACTTCTCCGTTGCGTCCGGCGGCGGCACGGGTCGTACCCTGCACCCCGACAACATGGCGGCTGGCCCTGCCTCCTACGGCATGACCGATACCATGGGCCGTATGCACTCTGATGCGCAGTTTGCTGGCTCCTCCTCCGTGCCCGCGCACGTTGAGATGATGGGTCTGATCGGCATGGGCAACAACCCGATGGTCGGCGCGACCGTCGCGGTGGCTGTCGCTGTCGAAGAAGCGCAGAAGAACGCGTAATTTGGTTGCTTCCAAGAACCTTCCGTTTCGGCGGAGGGTTCTTTTCTTTGTGGAAAAAGGCGTTTTCGGCAGGCATGTAGATGAACGAACGGTTTCCGCCATTTTTCCCTGCACTTTTGCCGTTTTTCCGCACATTCCGCCCTCCCTCGCCCTTGCGCCCCGTCCGGCGATCTGATAGAATAAAGTATTCTCTGCTCCCGAAAGGATTGATTCACCCATGTTCTTTGATACGATTGCCGCCATCAACAAGGTCGTCAACGATTTCGTCTGGGGTGTGCCGGCGATGGTCTGCATTATCGGCGTTGGGCTGCTGCTCAGCGTCCGCACGGGCTTTTTGCAAATCCGCAAATTCCCCTTCGCGCTCAAAACCACCATCGGGCGCATGTTCCACAAGAAGGAAGCCGCGGACGGCGCGATGACCCCGTTCCAAGCCGTCTGCACCGCGCTGGCGGGCACGGTCGGCACGGGCAATATCGCGGGCGTCGCGGGCGCAATTGCCATCGGCGGGCCGGGCGCGGTGTTCTGGATGTGGTGCTCAGCGCTGCTGGGCATGTGCACGAAATACGCCGAAGTCACCCTCGCCGTCCACTACCGCGAACGCAGCGCCACCGGCGAATGGATCGGCGGGCCGATGTACTACATCAAGAACGGGCTGGGCAAGCGCTGGCAGTGGCTCGCCATCCTCTACGCACTGTTCGGCACGCTGACCGTTTTCGGCACAGGCAACGCGACGCAGGTCAACACCATCACGACGGCGATTAACACGGCGCTGACGCAATTCCACCTCGTCAGCGACGCTTTCGTGCCGACGCTCAACCTCATCATCGGCATTTTCTGCGCGATGCTGGTGGCAATGGTGCTGCTCGGCGGCATCAAGCGCATCGGCAGCGTGAGCGAAAAGCTGGTGCCGTTCATGGCGCTGTTCTACGTCGTGCTGGGCATCGGCGTGGTGCTGCTGAATCTTGAACGGCTGCCGGGCGTGCTTCAGTCCATCTTCGAGGGCGCGTTCAACCCGGCGGCGTTCACGGGCGGCATCATCGGCAGCCTGTTCGTGAGTATGCAGAAGGGCGTTTCGCGCGGCATCTTCTCCAACGAGGCGGGTCTGGGCACGGGTTCGATTGCCCACGCCTGCGCCGACACGCAGAAGCCCGTCACGCAGGGCATGTTCGGCATCTTCGAGGTGTTTGCGGACACGATTATCATCTGCACGCTGACGGCGCTTGTCATCCTGTGCAGCGGCACGCCGGTGACCTACGGCGTGGCAGCGGGCGCGGAGCTGACGATTTCCGGCTTCACGACGACATACGGCAGCTGGTCGTCGATTTTCACGGCGGTGGCGCTGTGCTGCTTCGCGTTCTCAACGATTATCGGCTGGGGGCTGTACGGCTCACGCTTTGTGCAGTTTCTGTTTAGGAGCAACAAGGTCGTCCGCCCTTTCCTTGTGATTTACTCGTTCGTGTCGATTCTCGGCGCAACGCTCGATTTGGGGCTGCTCTGGGACATTGCGGACACATTCAACGGGCTGATGAGCATCCCGAACCTGATTGCGCTGCTGCTGCTGTCGGGGATGGTCGTGAAGCTCACGAAGGAGCATTTTCCGGGGAAAGGTGCCGTTCGGAAAACAGGCGAATAATGCAAAACGGTGCTTCCCGCGCGTGATGGGAAGCACCGTTATTTTCTCTGCGTTCGCATAAAGGAAGGGAGGAGAAACTCCTTCCGAAATCTCCCCTCCCACAGTGCATCGTATTACTCAACCGTCAGGTTCGCCGTCATGCCGCCCACGGTGATCACATGCTCGCCGGCATCGAGGGTCAGCGGGATGGTCACAACGCGGAAGCTGCCAGCAGACACAGCGATCATCTTCGTCGCGGCCAGTTCGCCATCCACCAGCACTTCGACATTGATATAGCCGTCAGCGCCGTTGTTTTCAGCGATGAAGTTGATTTCAAAGGTCTCGCCCGCCTTGGCCAGGTTGAGAACCTTTGTCGCCATTCTGGTGCCGGAAGACGTCTCTTCGCTGACTTCACGGACACCCTGCGGCGCAATCAGCGTGTTGCAGGTAATGTCAGCAGGCTGGTCGTAGCGCATACCGAAGTGCGCAGGATACATCACGTCGCCGAGATTCGTGGGCAGGTCAGCAGTCGGGTTATTGCGAACCACGGCTGCCATGTACAGGCGAGTCTTGGTATCCACGCCAGTGTCAAACTGCAGCTCGCCCCAATCCAGTTCAGCATCTTCGCTCGTCCATGCCATCTCGAACACGGTCTTGCCGCTGGGGGCCTTCACACCGTAGAGCATATCCGCCAGCACAGACGGCAGCGTCTTGTGATAGAAATTGCCCATGGAAGAACCGTGGTCAGGTGTGCAGTCATAGGTCAGGAACAGCACCGCCGCACTGCTGTTCACCGCGTAGGCATCAGGCTCGTTGGAAACGCCGCCGTCGTAGCAGAGGACAACGGGCTTTTCGGCATCCGCAGCATCCTCAAACAGCAGTTCCGTCGCGTCGTCCATCGCGGTCACATGGGCAATAATCACGTCTGCGTCTTCCATGTTGTCCACCACCGTCGCATACGCGGCAATGGCTTCCTTATCCATGGCAACCGTGTCCTTGCTTGTCCCTGCAACATACACCTTCTGCTCCGCCTTCAGCGGCAGAATGTTATCATTCTTCAGCAGGACGGTGGATTCGGTCTGGAGCTGGATTTCCATGGCGTTCATTTCGGCAGTGCGCGCACGATAAACGTCTTCAATCGTCGTCATGTCGAACGCCTGCGCCTTGTATTCGTCAGAGGCGCACAGTTCCAGCGCGTCTTCAAGGTTGCCGTAGGGATCTTCAAACAGACCCAGTTCAAACTTGTTGCGCAGCACACGCTTGGCGTGCTTATCAATCGTTTCCTGCGTCAGGTTGCCCAGTTCCAGCTGTTCCTTCACAGCGTTGGGCCACATGGGCTGCATCATGCCGGGATAACGGGCGATAACCGCGTCGTAATCCACAGGCACATCGTCTTCCACCATGAAGAAGCAGCCAACCTGATCAACGTCCGCGTTGAAGATGGTCGCATACAGCTCGCCGACAGAAGCAGTGCTCAGGTCAAGTCCTTCAGGCGTCGTGCCGGAAGCAGAAGGAACCTGCATCCACATCGGCCAGTCGGTCACGACACAGCCATCATAGCCCAGCTGCTGGCGCAGCACCGCCATGGACTCGGAGTCGTAGCAGACATTGCAGTCATTGAGGAACTTGCCGTTGTTCAGCATGATCCAGCCGGAGCCGTTGTCGATGACAGCGCTCTTCCAGCCAACCAGCCACGAATCCACCAGATTCGCGGGAGACTTCGCATTGAAGTAGTTGGAGCGGCCGCCGCGCGCCACAAAGTGCTTCGTGCAGGCATTCACGCCGTTTTCTTCATACGCCTTGGTTTCGATGCCGACCATCTTGGCGATGTAGTTCACATCGTCGCCGTACCACGAGCCGATTTCCACGCCATAGGAATGGAACGGCACATGGAAGCCGATGGCGCGCTCTTCCTTCGCGTACTGTGCAACAAGGTTGTACAGCAGTTCCGGGTCATGCGCAATGCCAACCGCGTAGTTCGGCATGTTGACCATGCCAGCCCATGTGTTGTAGCTGCGGTCGCAGGACAGCACAACGGGAATGCCCAGACGCGCCGTTTCCGCGATTTCCTGGAACGCATTGTTTTCATAAATCAGCGTTTCCGGCGTACCATTGACGTTGTGCAGGTACGTCGTCACGTTATCGCTGATGATGGAGTGATACATCGGAACGTAGCAGCTGCCATCAGCGGCGGTATATGTAGGTTCGTTGGAATAGAGCCATTCCTCCGTGTAGGGATACATGCTGGTGAACGTACCGCCCGTAGAGGCGTGCCACAGCAGACCGATTTCTTCATCCAGGGTCATCTGGTTAAGCAGATCGTCCACGCGCGCGTCCACAGGCTGCCGCCAGTCTTCGTACACGTCCAGCGTGCCGTTGCCGTTCAAATCCTTGAACTTCAGTCCATCGACCTCGATGATGTTCTTCACATGCGCTTCCAGCGCCACCTGCCCTGTCGCCTCATCCGCCGGAACGATGACTTCGTTCACGGCATAGGGTTTGGTGAAGGTATGAGGATCAACGACTTCCCCGCCTCCACCGTTGTTAAAGTACTGCTGTTCCGCAGCCGCGATCCCGCTGAGCATCATTGCCAGCGTCATCACGAAAGACAGTGCCCTTGAGAACTTTTTCATACCGTTTTCTCCTTCCCATTGTTCCCGCATTGCATTGCCAACCGACGTAAGGCAATCGCCTTATTGATTTCATTATACCGCCGCAGCCAAAAAGAAGCTATGGAAAATTCAATCCTCATTTTTGTAAATTTCAGCACAAACTTTTACTCCAGTTTCGGTCGGAATATATAAAGCGCATCAAAGTGCACAAGAAGCGCCCGGCGCAGGTTTTCCCCCGCGTCGGGCGCTTTCTATTGAATTGTGGATTGGTTTCGCTTATTCCTTCTCCACCGCCATGGCGACGAGCTTCTGGCTCCGCTTCAGGAACGCCGTAATCTCGTCCGCTTCCAGCGGCTGGGCGCTCATGCGCGCCAAATCGTAAATCTGCTGGCAAAGCAGCTGCGTCGTCTCATTCTCCGGGTCGCGTGCCGCCAGTTCCTGAATCGCCTTGTTGCGGCGGTTCAGCACAAGCGTGAAGCGGTCGGGCATGTCGAACGACTGACCATACAGGCGGCTCATTTCCTTCATGCGGCGAATCTGCTCGTCCTCGGTGACCATCGCAGGCAGATCCGCGTCGGACAGGCTCTGCAGGTTCACGGGCAGGTCATCCTTGCCCAGCGCCTTGCGGAACATCGCCTGAATCGTCTCCTGATTCAGCTCCTTGCCCTCTTCGGAATCTTCCAGCAGGCCGGACACGTCCGCGTCCACACGCGCGAAGGTCAAGCCTTCCTCGCCGCCGGAATATTCCATGAAGGACTGGAAGTTGCCGTCGATGATGTGATCCATCACCACAACATCAATGCCGCGGTTGGTGTACAGCGCGACGCTCGCCGCCTGACGCTTCGGGTCGTTGGTGTAGTAGACCTTCTTGTCCGCCTTGTCGGCGTTCGCGGTCTTGTACTCTTCCAGCGTCAGATAGCGGCCATCGGTGGTCTTGTAGAGGATCGCCTTCTTGACCTGCTCGTAGAACTTCTGGTCACGCATCGCGCCGAACTTGACGAAGGGCGCAATGTCGTCCCAGTATTTCTGATACGTCTCGCGCTCGGTGTTGAACAGCCCGCAGAGCTTATCCGCCACCTTCTTGGTGATGTGCGCAGACAGCTTCTTGACCGTGCCGTCGTTCTGCAGGAAGGAACGGCTGACGTTCAGCGGCAGGTCGGGGCAGTCGATAACGCCCTTCAAAAGTGTCAGGAATTCCGGAATGACTTCCTTCACGTTGTCCGCCACGAACACCTGACCCGCGAACAGCTTCACCTGACCTTCGTACTTGCCGAAATCGTTGCGGAGTTTCGGGAAATACAGGATGCCCTTGAGGTTGAAGGGGTAATCGACGTTCAGATGCACCCAGAACAGCGGATCTTCCCAGCCGAACATCTTGTGATAGAAGTCGATGTACTCCTTGTCCTCGCACTCGCTCGGCTTTTTCAGCCACAGCGGCTTGGTGTCGTTAATCAGGCTCGGCTTGGGTTCATCGACGACCTTGCGCTTCTTGGGCGTGCCGTCCTCGTTGGTTTCGCCGGGGATTTCTTCCTCGCGCTCCACCGGCTTGGCGTTTGCATCCATCAGGTAAATCGGATACGCCATGTAGCCGCAGTAGCGGGTCAGCACCTCGCGGACGCGGTAGAGTTCGAGGAACTCCTTCTCTTCATCGGAGATATGGAGGATAATCGACGTGCCGTGCGCGGTGCGGTGACCTTCGCTGATGGCGAAGTCCATGCCGTCCTTGGATTCCCAATGCACCGGCTCCGCGCCCTCCTGACAGGACAGCGTTTCGATTTCGACGTTCTCAGACACCATGAACACGCTGTAAAAGCCCAGCCCGAAGTGGCCGATAATGTCGCCTTTCTTTTCGTCGCCCTCGAACTTCTTCATAAACTCGGACGCACCGGAGAATGCGACCTGATTGATATAGCGCTTCACCTCGTCCTCGGTCATGCCGATGCCGGTGTCGCTGATGGTCAGGGTCTTGTTCTCCTTGTCCACCGTGACCATGACGGACATTTCGCTCTCGTCATCCGGATTCGTCATGCGGTACTTCGTGATGGCGTCGCAGCCGTTGCTGACCACCTCGCGCAGGAAAATGTCCTTATCGGAATACAGCCAGCGCTTAATGACCGGCATAATATTTTGGGCGTCAATCGACACAGAGCCCTTTTCCATTTCAATCGCCATACATCATTCCTCCTCGGAAAATAAACGGTAATAATTGTTGCAGTCTTTCTGACCGCTGGATGTATTGTAGCACGATTTCCATCGAAATGCAAGCGAAAATTAGCACTCAACGCAAAAGAGTGCTAACAATTTTCAGATTGTTCACTTTTTTCGCCCGCGAAACCCTCCCCCATGCGCGTGAGACGCCCCCGTTCCCCTTGCAAACCCGCGCGCAATACGGTATAATAGATGAAACAACTTTTATGCCAAAGGAGCTGACGAACCCATGTCCGCGATTCATGAGCATGTCCTGCAAAACGGCATGACGCTTTTGTGCTGGCCGCAGCGCCACCTGCACGGTCTGGAATTCGGGCTGTATTTGAAGGGCGGACCGCTGTACGAAACGGAAGAAACGCAGGGCATCAGCAATCTGCTGGAACACCTGTGCTTCCGCGGGCTGGGCGGACTGAACCGTGAAGGATTGCTGCGCGAGCTGAACCGCTTCGGCACGAACCTCGATGCCGCGACATATGCCGAGGGGCTGGTGTTCCGCCTGAAATGCCTGCCGCGCTTCTTTGACGCGGCGCTGGAATACTTCCTGCGCTTTTTCGCGAATGTACCGTGGACGCCGGAGCAGATTGCCGCCGAGAAGCAAGTCGTCCTGCGCCAATTGGAAGCGGACGGCGAAGGTGATCTGTTCGACCGCGCGGCGTGCGATTTCCGCAAGACCGAGAACGGCGCATTCCCCCCGCTGGGCACGCCGGAGAGCCTGATGGCGCTGACCGAAGCGGACATTCAGCTTTGGCAGGAGATGATTTTCCAGCCGCAGAACGCCTGTCTGGTCATGACGGGCAATTTCTCCGACGGCATGGAGCTCGCCGCCATCGAAGCGCTGAGCGAGCTGCGCAACACGACCGCCCAGCCGCCGTTCACGCAGTCGCTGCCCATCGGCTTCTGTATGCGCGACGAGCAGAGCGACTTGCTGGAAGAGGTTGAAAGCGATTTTGCGAGCGTTCAGCTGGCGTTTGACGTGGACAGCGAGCAGGTCTACCCCGTCGCGGCGGAGGTTCTCAGCACCATCACCGCTGGGAACGACGACAGTATGCTCTTTCAGGCTTTGCGCGAGGAGCAGGCGCTCGTTGCGGAAATCGAGTCGCAAATCAGCCGCGTCGGGCAATTCAGCCGCCTTGTCATCCGCTATGACGTGCGGTCGGAATGGCTGAAAGACACGCTGACAAAGGTCTTTGCCTATCTGCACCGGCTGACGATGTACGTCCGCCCCGCGCGATTGAATCAGCTGCGGACGCAGTTCACCACCAACAACGCCATGCTGACCGACGACACCGCCGCGCTGAACGACCGTCTCGGCTGGGCGTGGATGAGCGGCGACACCGCGCAGGCGGATTTGGATGCTGCCGCCGCGCAGTACAACGAGCTGACCGCCGAAGAGCTGCTTGACGCGGCGCAGACCGTTTTCCGCCCGGAGAATCTCTCTATCGCCGTGCAGTACGACCCGGAGGCGGTCGGTGATTTGCGTCCGATGCTGCAAAAGCTGCGCGAAACGCTGTAAGGAGTAACCCATGCCCTCTCAAATTTACGAGATTCTCTCTCTGATGATGCGCTACTGGTTCGCCGCGCTGGGGGTGCTGATTGTCCTGCGCGCGTTCTGGTGGCTGTGGAAGGATCACCGAAGCCGCGAGAAAAAGCGGCGTTCCCTGCCGGACGCGGGCAGCATCGGGGAATTTGTGGTCGAAAGCGACTGCGCCGCACTCCCGCAGGATACGCTGCTGCCTGTCCCGGCGGACGGGACGCTGGGCAGCGTGCGGAGCTGCGACATTGTTGTCCCCGCGCGCGGCGTATCCCCCCGGCATCTGGATGTGATGTTCCGCAACGGATATGGGCTGTATATCATCCCGTGGCGCGGGTGCAGCTGCATTGTCGATGGGGAGACGGTGGCGAACCGGCGGGATGGGATGGCGCATCCGCTGCAGCATAACAGCATTCTGGAGGTCGGACAGGCGAGATTGCGGCTGCGCGTGTTTGCGGGACTGGATGTGGAGGATGTGCGCGCCTACGCCGAACGGCGCGAGGATGGGGATGATGGGCAGGAAAATCCTCAATACCCCGATTGATGGAAAAAGCACTCAAGCCGGGCGGCAAAAAAAGGGTCAAGGGGGGATCCCCCTTGCAGGGTCAAGGGACAGCGTCCCTTGTGGGGTTTGGGGCAACGCCCCAACTGTTCCACGGGCGACCAGTATGTCCAACGCGCTCAACAAAAGGTGCAGGCAGCGAAGCGTCCCTGCCAGTAACTAAAAAACCTTCCAATATAGTTCAAGCAACATGGGAGGCGACCGCCGAAGGAGTCCAGAGGGCGATCGCGGACTTCGTCCGTTTTCATTGCCCTCTGGAAGCTGCTCTTTTTACCAGCATGATAAAGAAATCAACTTTGGCAGTCTGAAAAAGCAGACAATCTTTCATTGCAGGAAGATTTCGCCTCTGCGGAGGTGACAAGGGGGCTTTCCGATCGCCCCCTTGACCCCTTCGGTTCACACTACCGTAGTTGGTTTTTATCGTTGCAAGAAGAATTGCATCCTCAACATCGCAGCGAAAACCATTATAGAGATAGCAAGAGGCTTTCCCCCCCCTCACTTCTCCATCTCCATGACTCTCCTCTTAAACACCGCACGCCCATGGTTCTTCTTGTCCGTGCGGAAGAGGCTCAGCGTCTTTTCCAGCACCGCAATGTCAATCGGCTTGGAGAGGTGCATGTCCATGCCCGCATCCATGCTTTGCTGGATGTCGTCCGCAAAGGCGTTCGCGGTCATCGCGATAATCGGAATCGTCCTGCCGACGGGGTTGTCGCTGGCGCGGAGGGCGCGCGTCGCTTCGTAGCCGTTCATCACGGGCATCTGCACGTCCATCAGGATAACGTCGTAGTCGCTGGGGCGGACGTGGTCGAACGCCTCCACCAACTGCTTGCCGTCGCTGTAAATCGTGCAGGTCGCGCCCCGCATGTGCAGCAGCTCTTCCAGAATTTCCGCATTCAGCGGATTGTCCTCCGCGCAGAGCAGCCGCATCCCATTCAGCACCGATGTGCCGTCCACGTTCCCGATATTGCCGAATTCCGTACGCAGTTTCGCCATCTCGTTCTCCAGATTGGAGAGGAAGAACGGCAGCGGCACAAAGCCGTCCAGCCCACAGGCGCTGATGATATCCAGCACTTCCTCGCGCTGCCCCGCCTGCATACAGAATACGAAAATCGGCTTCCCGGCGGCCTCGCGCATCTGGCGAACCAGAGGGCGCAGCACTTCCGGCGCGCGGTACTGGCAGGACAAAAGCACTACGTCCACATCCTCCTGCCGCAGGATGCTCACCGCGTCTTCAGGGCGCTCGACCGCCTCCGCCGTCACGGGTGTGTGTTCCAGCGCATCCTGCACGTCCGCCACACGCCCCGGTGCATAGCCGACCAGCAGCAGGTGGCAGTCCTTCACCGTGTGCGCGCGGTCATCCGCTTGTGCGTCCACCTTGAACTCCAGCAGCACTTCAAAGCGGCTGCCTTCGCCCGGCGCACTCTCGACGTTAATCACGCCGCCCATCATGTCCACAATGCTCTTGCTTATCGCCATGCCCAGCCCCGTGCCCTGCACCTTGTTCGTCACGGAATCCTCCGCACGGGTGAACACGTCGAACAGGTGCTTCTGGAACTCCTCCGTCATGCCGATGCCGTTGTCCTTGACCACAAACGCGTATTTCACATACGAATGCCCGCTGCGGGACACCTCGCGCACGTCAAGGCTGATTTCGCCGCCCTGCTGGGTGTACTTGACCGCGTTGGACAGGATGTTCAGCAGCACCTGCCGCAGACGGGTCGCATCGCCGATGAAATTCTCGTGGTGAATCTGGCTCGCGCGGACAATAAAGTGCTGCCCGCGCTGGCGCGTCTGCGGGCGGATGATGGCTTCAATCTGATCAATCTGCTCAGCAAGATTGACTTCATCCATGCGCAGCGTCACCGCGCCGCTCTCGATTTTAGACATGTCCAGCACGTCATTAATCAGCCCTAACAGATGCTCGCTGGATGTATGCAGCTTGTCGATATACGCCTGCAGCTTCTCCGGATTGTTCAGGTCGTGCTGCATCAGGTTCGTCAAGCCGATGATAGCGTTCATGGGTGTGCGGATGTCATGGCTCATATTCGTCAGGAACGCCGTCTTGGATACGTTGGCGGATTCCGCCAGTTTCAGCGCATCCACCGCTGCCTGACGCGCCCGATCCAGCTCCGCGTTCGCCTGTGCAAGCGCCTGCGCGTTCTCCGTCTCCACGGCGTAGCGCTCCCGGTTCTGCATCGCCGTCAACAAAAAGTACATTGCCCCCACCGTCAGCAGCAGCAAGACGAAGAACGCAATGTTGACTATCAGCGTAATCGAATCCACCATTGCACGCGCACCGGCAGCAACCTCCACCCCCGGCACAAGAAACAGCATCGTCCAGCCGCATCCGGTTAGGCGCTTCATGCACAAGAAATACTGTGTTTTGTCCACCAGCACATCGGTGCAGGTGAAATGATTGTCGGATGCTTCAAGTTCCGTCAGACAGTTATCAAAATTGCCCGCGTGCGGGTAGCGGAGCGTCCGCAGCGCCGGATAAATGTTCCGTCCCAGAAAGTTGATGTTCTCATCCGCCGCGTCGGAATACATCTTCACGCCGTCGCTAATGACGACATAGGTGCTGTTCTGCGTGTGAAATGCGCTGCTGCGGAAGAACGGCGTCAGGCTGCTCATGCCCTTGAGCAGCACCAGATGCGTGATGCGGATGCTCTTTTCCCCCGTCGCAACCTTCAGCGGCTGCATGATGGGCAGGGAAAAGACCATTTGATTTTCATCGCCGCCCTTGCCGCGAATAAGGAAACACTGTCGCCCCGTCATGCCAAGCGTATCGGCAAATTCGCAGGGCATCCGCTCTCCCGCCGCGTTAATCAGGTTTCCGCTTTCGTCAATCGCAAGGAATCGCAGGGCGCTGTCCTGCGACATCAGCTGATTCTGTGTCGCCTGAAGCAGCTGCACGAGTGCCTCCTGTGTCGTCGGGGCGTAGAAAGCTACGGACCTATCCATTACAGTCAGGAAATCCCACTGCTGTTCCAGCGTGATGGAGAGCTTCTCGTACATTTGCGACGTAATTTCCGTCAGCTGATTTTGGCTTTCGCGGTAGAGTTCTTCTCGCGTATAGCGGGTGAAAAAGCGCATCCCAAGGAAAATGAGCGCAAATAAAACAACGCCGACCAGCACCAGCATCGGCAGTTTGCTGTGGGTCAGGCGCTGGCGAATCGACGCTTTCGCAGCTTTCATGCGCTCATCCCCCTGCGTCATGTGTTTTCCGCGCCTCCAAACGGGCACTGCCGCTTTTTCCCGCAGCGCCCGTGCAGACAGATGGACAATATCATCTTTATTATACCATTGAGGACATTCCATGTCAAGGCATAAAGAAGCGGCGATGTTCATTTTCCACCGCCGCCGAGGGATTATTCCGTCCAGCTGTACACCCATTCGCCCTGCTGGTTGATGTAGCCGTATTGGGTCGTGCCGTCGTCCTGCACCATTCCCACATACGCTAATTCGCCGTAAAATTGCGTCACAAAGCTGAATTGCAGCGGAATCGCCAGTTCGCCGCTTTCGTCGAGATACCCTGCCAGCCTCGTGCCGTCTATATCGTACACTGCCTGCAAGCCCGACGGGAAATACACGTCCGGCTGGTCGTATTCCGGGAATGTCCACTTCGCTTCGCTGATGATTTCGCCCTGCATGTTCACCCAACCGCAGCGGCGTTGTCTGCCCTTCTCCACAACGTACATGCACAAGCCGTTTTCTTCCGGCGTCCACAGCCGCACGATATTTTCGCCTTGCAGGGTGAACAACTCCTCGCCCGCCACGCTGTACATCGTGAAGCTGTGTTCGCCCGTCGGCAGCACATAGCAGCCGTGACGGACGTGGGCATAGTGCGTATCCGTCGTGCGCATCACAACATTCCCCGTCCGGTCGATGACGCCGCAAGTGCCGTCGGTCAATTCAACCTCCGCATAGCCATCCTCAAACTCGAAGGTATACGCGAACTGCGGTTCAATCACCACTTCACCGCTCGTATTGCAATAGCCGTATAAGCCGTTCTCGTCCACCACCTCAAACAGCCCGCCGCTAATCACGGTATCGCAGTTCGCCGCATTGATGCCCTCCGGCAGGGGATATTCCTTCCCCGTTTCGTCAATCAGCAGCGTCTGCACAATGTTGTAATCATCGTCCCAGAATGTGACAACGGCGTACCCGTCATAAAAATTGGAACCCATGTTGTCCGAATCATACTTTGCCGGAATCACCATTTCGCCCGTATCGCGGCTGACATAGCCCCACTTCCAGTTTTCATCTGCCACGGGAATCAGTCGGCTATCCGAACACCAGATTCTCACCTGCCGCCACTTCAAGCCGCTGTAAACACCGCTCTGCACATCAAAGAAGCCTTCCATCCATTCCGTGCCGAGACTGTTTTTCCCCGTCACCTCCTTGTATAGCAGCCAAATGCCCGTTTCGCGTCCACCGTAACAGAAGCCGTCATAGCCGCTGTCTGACACTACATTCTCATCCAGCAGCAGCACAATTTCGCCGTCGCGGTTCGCGAAGCCTTCCCGGTCGCCCTGCTGAATCCACGCATAATTGCCCCGGAAGTCGCCCGCACTGTCGAATTTCGGCGGAATCACCCAGTTCCCCATCTCGTCGATGTGTCCCCACAGGCCATTGTCGCCTTTCGCGCTGTACAAATACCCATCCGCCGACGCGCAGCCTAACAGCATCAGCAGGCACAGCAGCCCGCACAGCAATTTCTTCATGCGTTTTCCCTCCTATGGTGATTTCTGCCTTCATGATACCAGCAAAGAGGCTATTCCGCAAGCGTTCCGACGCATTTGTTACAATTGAAAAAAGCAGGAAGAACGAATCCCCCTGCCCATATTGATTGGTTACTCCGCCAGCAGCGGCGCGACAAGCCCTTCCAGCACCGTCAGCGTCACCGACCCGACCTTGTTGTACACAATTTTCCCGGCCGCATCGACAATGACCGTCATCGGCAGCTGCGTCGAGCCGCCCAGTGACTTAATCACCGCGCCCGTCTTGTCCAGCGCGAACGGCATATTCAGGTTCTCCTTCGCGAGGAACTTGTCCACATCGTCCGTCACGAGGTTCGAGTGAATCGCCACCAGCGAGATTTCGTCGCCGTACTCCGCGTACAGCTCCGCAAAATACGGCAGCTCTGCCACGCACGGCGTACACCATGTCGCCCAGAAGTTGATGACCGTCACTTTTCCCTTCTGCGCCGACAGCGTAAATTCGCCGCCTTCTTCCCCGTACAGCGGTACGGTAAAGTCCGGGCACTTCATCCCGACTTCGTAGCCCACGGGCGTATCGTCGTCCGGCGCTTCCGTGGCTTCGGGCGCAAGCGTTTCCGTCGCGGCGGGCTGACTTGTCGGCTCAGCTGTGGCATCGTCCTTGTTTACCTGCCACATCACCACGCCTAACACCACCAGCGCCGCCGTCCACGCCGCCATCACGCGGATGCGGCGGTTCGTGCGCTTTTTGTTGTCCTCCGGCTGCGGTTCTTCGCCCGGCTTCATCGGCTGCACTTCGTTCGCTTTCAGCGTAATTTTGCCCATTTTCATGCTGATGGCTTTCGTCGGGCAAACGTCCACGCACGATGCGCAGTGGATGCACTCATGGTCGCCCACATGCCGAATATCCATCTTGCAGTGCGCCACGCAGCGCCCGCAGTTCGTGCATTTGCTTTTCTCGACCTTCACGCCGAGAATCGACACACGCGCGAACAGACCGTAAATCGCCCCCAGCGGGCAGAGGAAGCGGCAGAACGCGCGGTAGAAGAACACGCACGCCAGCAGAATCGCCACCATGATGACGAATTTGCGCGTAAAGAGGATGTTGAGGATGGAGAACTTGCCCGCATTGACCGGGTTCGCCAGCAAGCCCATTGCACCCTCGAACGTCCCCGCCGGGCAGATGTACTTGCAGAATCCCGGCACGGGATACTGCTGCAGGCTGTACGCCAGCGGGATGATGACCACGAACACCGCCAGCAGGACGTATTTGAGATACGACAGCGCATGGGTGAAGCGGCTTTTCTTCACCTTCGGCGTCGGAATCTTGTAGAACAATTCCTGAATCAGCCCCAGCGGACAGAGCCAGCCGCAGATGGTGCGCCCCAAAATCAGCCCGTAGAGCATCAGAATGCCCAGGACGTAGTACGGCGCGCGCTTATCCGAAGACGCCAGCGCGTTTTGCAGCGCCCCCAGCGGACATGCGCCAATCGCGCCCGGACAGGAGTAGCAGTTGAACCCCGGCACGCAAAAGTTCTTGATGCTGCCAGTGTAAATGTCGCCCTTGATGAATCCCTTCACATAGGCGTTGTAGAGCAAGGCGGCGTAGACCTGTATGAGCCGCCGGGTGGTGGGCTTATGGGCGCTCCACCATGCCGCAAATTTCTTAGCCAAGGCCGATACACTCCGTACAAATATTGATTGCCTTCACCAGCACATCGAACATGCCGCCGTTCATCACACCCAGCGCAATCAGCACCACCGCCGCCGCCGCGATGATCACGCGGATGACGTTCCTGCCCGTCGTCTTTTCCGGAGCGGCTGCATCCGGCTTGCGCTTCTGGGCGCTCCTGCGCAGTTCCAATTCCTTCATCAACAGGCGGAAATTCCACTGCTCAGCCGCCATCAGGAGGATGAACGCCAGCCCAATCCACGGGAACGTTTCAATCGCCATCTGGCGCACGACGACTTCCAAATCACGCGAGGCAAAATTCGACCAGTCCAGCAGGAATCGCCCCGCCATGCCCCCGCAAATCAGGCACAGAATCGCCGCGCCGCACCATACGCCCGTGCGCTGTTTCTTCACTTTGCGGATTTCGTCCGTCTCCTCCGTCCGCGCGCGCAGCATCAGCAGCTGATTCTCCACCGGCGCGCGAAGCGATTCCTTCTGCTCCGGCTTGCCCGCGATGATGTTCGCCGCCAGCAGCGCCAGAAAGACCCACACGCTCCACGCAATCGAGGCGAAGTGCGCCGTGACAATTTCCCGGCTGTAAATATCGTGAATCCGCAGCCCGTTTTCGCCCATGTTTTCCGGCGCGATGCCCTCATGATAGATGGTCACGCACTGCCAAATCAGCAGCGCCGCCATCAGCACCGTCGCCGCGCTCAGCAGCCACTGAAGCATGATGCGCACCGAGCGTTTGCTCTCTGCCTTCATTCCGCGTTCCTCCCACTTTTCCGGACGCGCAGTACGCCCGGAACGCTACTGGCTCCATTATAGCGCAATGAATGGGATGCGTCAAACAATTCATCGGATTTTCGCTGGTTCTTTTCCGTTTTTCCGATTGGAAGCCGGCGGTATTGTGAAAAAATCATCAATTTTTGTCCATTTTGTGCCGTCCGCTCTTGCTTTTCCGCATCATCTGTGATACCATAAACGCACAGGCTGCTTGTTCAGCCCTTCACCATGAAGGAGGAATTATATAATGGGTTTTCTGGCAGGAAAGACAGCGATTATTACCGGCGCGGGCTATGCGAAGCTCAGCAACGGCCGCTGCGGTTCGATTGGCTACGGCATTGCGACCGCTTACGCCAAGGAAGGCGCGAATCTGGTCATCACGGGGCGCAACGTGAAGAAACTGACCGACGCGAAGGAAGAACTGGAACGCCTCTATGGCGTGAAGGTGGTGTGCGTGCAGGCGGACGTGAATGACAGCGCGGACAACGAGGCTGTTGTAAACAATGTCGTCAAACAGGCGATTGACACCTTCGGCCGCATCGACGTGCTGATTAACAACGCGCAGGCTTCCGCATCCGGCGTTCCGCTGGCTGACCATACCACCGAGCAGTTCAATCTCGCACTGTATTCCGGTCTGTACGCCACATTCTATTATATGAAGGCGTGCTACCCCTATCTGAAGGAAACGAAGGGTGCTGTCATCAACTTCGCCTCCGGCGCGGGCCTGTTCGGTAACTACGGGCAGTGCGCGTATGCCGCGGCAAAAGAAGGCATTCGCGGTCTGACCCGCGTTGCCGCCACCGAATGGGGCAAGGACGGTATCAACGTCAACGTCGTCTGCCCGCTGGCATGGACAACGCAGCTGGAGAACTTCCAGAAGGCATATCCCGAGGCGTTCAAGGCGAATGTCAAGATGCCCCCGATGGGTCACTACGGCGATTCCGAGGTGGAAATTGGCCATGTGTGCGTCCAGTTGGCTTCCCCGGACTTCAAGTTCATGTCCGGCGAAACCATCACCCTCGAAGGCGGCATGGGTCAGCGCCCTTAACCGCTCGCATCTTTGCTCCCTTCTGCGCACCGCGGAAGGGAGTTTTTGTCCCTCATTGGAGGTTTTTCGCATGAATACCGACCGAATCGCGTATTTTCTCGCCGTCGTCCGCGAAGGCAGCTTCTCCGCCGCTGCGAAGAACATGTACGTCTCCCAGACCGCCATCAGCCAGCAGATTGCGTCGTTGGAAAAAGAAATGGGCTGCGCGCTGTTCCACCGTCTGTCTACCGGCGCGGTGCTGACCGACCAAGGCGAGCAGTTTCTCCCCTACGCCGAGCGCCTGATGGGGATTCAGCTCGAATTGCAGGACGCTTTCGCCGATGCGCACCGTGTGAGCGCCATCCACATCGGCTACAACGGGCCGCTGGAAAAAGAACTGATTGTCGATGCGTACCTTTCCCTGCATCCGCACCTGCCCAATTTGGTGATTCACCCGCTGTACCTCTCGCTGACGGCCATGTCCGACGCCCTCTATCGCGGACAATGCGACATGGTGCTGACGCTTCCCGGCGAAATTGACCAGAGGAACACCTATCAGGAGATACTCTACGATGTGCCGATGATTGCCGCCGTTTCCGAAGCGTCGCCATTAGCGGAAAAGTCGGTTGTGTCGCTTTCTGATTTACGCGCGTATCCGCTGATTCTGCTTGCCCTCGACCAATCCCGCAGCGGGCGCGGCGCGATTCACGACTGGGCGCAAAATCTGGGATTTTCGCATCCGTCGATTATTTATGCGGATTCGGCAGATATGCAAATTTTGATGGTTTCGCTGAATCTGGGGATTTCCTTCTTTCCAGCGAGAAAGCCATCCTATTTCAAGGGCGTGAAGCTGATTCCGCTGACGGAGGATATTGGACATCATCGGTCGGTGCTGGTGTGCAGACGGCTGACACCGGCGATTCGGATGATTCGGGACTGCATGATAGAGGAAATGAAAAAGGGCTAAACACGCGGAAAGAGTATGGCGAAGCGCTCAACTCAATCGCGCGGAGTCCAGCGGAGACGACCAAAGTGTTTTCTAATCGCTCCCTTGACCCCTTGGGTCGCCACTATCAAAATTGACTTGTTCCGCAGTACAACGAATCACACCCATCCCCGCACTCAAAAAAGCACCAGCCCTTCGCAGCATTTGCCGCTTCGGTCTGGTGCCATTTTTATCAACCGATTACTGCTGGTTCGCCGCGTTTTCGCCCGCAATGCGACCCATCGACAGCGCGTTCAGGAAAGACGAACCGGACATGTAGACCAGATCGTACAGCGCGCCGTTGGAGGCTTCGCCCGCCGCGTACAAGCCACCGATGACCGTGCCGTCCGCACGAAGCACCTGCGCGGAGGTGTCCGTCACAACGCCGCCAATCGTGCCTGTGTACTGAGGCGCAATCTGCACCGCGTAGAACGGGCCAACCGTCGCGAAATTCATGAAATCCACGCGCGCGCCAAACGCCGCATCCACGCCGGTTTCCTTCGCCGCATTGTAGACCGCGATGCAGTCAAGGAACGCCTGCTTGTCAAAGCCCAGCTTGTCCGCCAGCTCTTCAAGCGTGTCCGCAGAGGTCACTGCCGGATCATCAACGTTGTTCGCCAAAATCGCCGCATAGTCCTCGCGGTCAGAGCCGTAGATGCAGTAGTACGGCGCCGCATGACGGTAAATCAGGCTCGGATAATTCAGGGAATGGCAGTATTCATTGACGAAGCGGACACCCGTGTTGTCCACAATCGGCGCCTGACTCCACGGGCCGCCCAGCGAGGTCAGCTCCGCGTTCGTGCCGTCGCCCACGACATAGGACATGCCCAAGCGCGCACCCTTCTCATAGACCGCCGCGCCAATGTCCTCCGCCATCAGAATGCCCTCACCAGTCTGACCCGCAGAGCCATAGAAGTACGCCACCTGCGCCGCGTCAACGGGCGTGAAGCGTTCCATCATTTCCTGATTGTTGCCGAAGCCGCCAGTCGCCAATACCGTGCCCTTGGCGTAGATGTTGAAGGTCTGACCGTCCTTTTCGACCGTCGCGCCGATGCAGTTGCCATTTTCGTCGGTCAGCAGCACCGTTGCCTTCGTCTCCAGCCAGTATTCCACGCCCAGCTCCTGATTCTTCGCATAGAGCAGGTCGGTGGGCTTGCCGTTGGAGGCATAGTGGAAGCGATCCACGCCCTCAATCAGGTCGAAGCTCATCGGACGGCCGAACTCGAAGCCGTTCTCCTCCAGCCAGTCAATCAAGCCCGCCGCCTGACCCACCACGAAGCGGATGCGGTCTTCATCCATGCCGCTGTCTTCGCGGAAATACTCGTTGTGGTTGTATTCCACCCACAGATCGACGTAGGCTTCACAGGTATCCTCGATGCCGTACTTTTTCTGCTCGGAGGATTCCGGCGCCGCAATGCCGCCGCCCGCCATCGCAGACGTGCCGCCGATGGTCGCCAGCTTCTCAATCGCAATGACCTTCGCGCCGGCTTCCGCAGCCGCCATCGCCGCCGCTCCGCCAGCCGCGCCCGTGCCGATGACCAGCACATCGCAGGTCAGGTCGGTATAGGTTTCCTTCTCCGCCGCCTCGACCTTCGCCAAGTCCGCGTTCGTCAGCCCCAGCTCCGCCAGTGCAGCCGCCGCTGCCGCTTTCACCGCGTCGGATGTCACCGTCGCCGCCGTCACGCCATCCACCTCGACGGAGTTGTTTGCCAGCATCTGCTCCGCCAGCACCTTCGCCGCCGCTCCGCCGATGGAATCAGTCTGCGATGTCGCGTCGATTTCCACGTTCACCAGCTTGTCACCGTCCACGCTCAGCGTGACCGTCACGTTTCCGCCGCCAAACCCTTCCGCCGTCGCACTCGCTGTCTTGCCCTCCGCCAGCGCCGTCGCGCAGGCCATCGTCAGCACCATACATAGGCTGAGCAGCAGTGCCGTCAGCTTCTTCATGATGAAAAACCCCTTTCCTTTTTTGAATGTCTCCGTGCAGGGAAGACACTCTGGTTGCTCTTCGCAACTTTGTGAAAAATATACCATACTTCTCTCCAAAACACAAACATCAATTCAGGAAGGGGGCTATAAGGATTTCTTATACTATTTCCAGATGAAAATGCGCGGCGCAAGCAAATAGCGCAAATGAATTGGAAAATCGTATTATTTTTCTCCGCAATTTTCCCTTACCCCTGGAAAAACGCACTGCTTTATGCGTCTAATCCATTGAAATCACCTTGAAAATGAAAGGAGGGCAAAGCATGGAGCAGCAATCCCCCAATGAACGCCGCTTGGAAGACTGGATGCGCACCTATAGCACCGCCATCCTGCGCACATGCTTCGTCATCCTTTCCGACGCGCGTGAAGCCGAGGATGCCATGCAGGACACCTTCCTCCGCGCTTGGCGCGCCATGGACACCTTCGAGCAGCGCAACGGCGCGAGCGTCAAAACGTGGCTGATGCGCATTGCCATCAATGTCTGCCGCGATTATCAGCGGAAACGGTGGTTTCGGCACATCGACATGCGGCACGCGCTGGAGGACTTGCCGCAGGGCATGATGACCGTGCTGCCAGAGGATCGGGAATTGATGCTGGACATCCTGCGCTTGCCCGACGACCTCAAAAACCCGTTGATTCTCTACTATTATCAGAACATGAACCTTCAGGAAACCGCCGATGCACTGGGCATCAGCAAATCGACAGTACATACGCGGCTCAAAAAAGCGGAACAGGCGCTCAAACTTTCGCTGACAGGAGGTGACTGCTATGTCTGATAAACTCAAGCGGGTGCTGGATACGAATTTAGCTGGACTGCACGTCACCGACGCGCAGGTGAATGCCGTCCTGCGCCGCATTTCGCAGGATGAAAAGCGTCCGCGCGTGATTCGCTGGCAGGCCATCGCGGCGGTGCTGCTCGTGCTGGTACTGGGCGCGGGCGTCCTGCTGCAAACCGGGATTTTGTCGGACGATTCCCCGCAGCTCACTGCCGACGTCACCCGTCAGGGCGATTTCCTGACGGCGGCACAGGTGAAAAAGCTTCTGGCCAGCGCGGCGGATTTGCAGTTTTCAGTGGATGAAGAGGCGATTTCGGCGCTGATGACGCAGGTCGAAAAGGACGGTGGCTGTTCGCTCTCCACGCTGCTGGAAATTCTCTGCCCTGCGGGGTCGTCGCTGGGGCAGTGGGATATCCGCGCGCAGGTAGCGCTCAGCCAGACGCTGGAGAAAATCGGCTATCAGGGGATTCTGCCGGGCATGACGCGCGAACCGCTCTCCACCGAAATCACCGCGCAGGACGCCCTTGCCCGCGCAGTTGCCTACATCCGCACCAATGACGACCCGCAGGCGGATTTCGCCAATCTTGATTTCTATCGTGTAGGTATCCGCTTCCTTTCCGGTGTTTATGACGGCACCTGTGAGGGAGCGTATTACTGCGTAAATTTTGATGCGCTGGATGCGTTCGGTACAACGTACGAAGTCGCGGTGAACGCGGAGGACGGCAGCATTTGCCGAATGCGGCGGGAACGCGGCGCGGGCAGCAATCACACGGCGGACGAAGTGACCCGCGGCTTCCGGCGTATTTTCGGCTACGACATGCGCACATGGACGCCCCTGCAGCTGCGCGTGTACATTCTGGCGCTTTCGCGGGCGGATCGCTCGTCAATGCAGACGGTGCATGAGCTGTTCCTGAGCGTCGGGCGCGACGGCTTCCCGGATGTTCCGGCGGAAGCGCTGACCCGCGAAGAAGCCATTGATGCCGCGCTCGCCATTCAGGGCAGTTCATCGTCCGACGTGCTGGCGGCAGAGTACCTTGCGGGCGCGTCCGGCGACTTCTGGAAGATTGCCATCCGCCAGCCGAATGCCCCCAGCGGGCAGAGCATCGTGTATCTGGAGCTGAACGGGCTGACCGGTACGCTGCTGACAACGACGTACTCCGGCAATCTCTACGGTTTGCCGCAGGAGTTTTTCCCCAGTCAGCTGCTGTCCACCCTTGACCGCACGGACTTCTCCCATGGCGTACCCGCCGTGGATGCCGAAACGGCGCAATCTGCCGCCAGTACCGCCATTGAGCGCCAATATCAGCGGAATATGGCGGAAGAAGGCTACACCTGCTTTATTGAAAGCGATTTTGAGGACACGGCAGGCGGATTCTCCTACTACACGGGCGGCGGTGTCGTGATTTTCACCAAGGATGCGCAGAACACGTCGCAGGGCGACATTTACTGGGCAGCGCTGAACTGGTACGGCGAAGTGCTGGATGTCGGCTGGAACCGCAATCCGTTGGATGCAGCGCGCTTCACGCTGCTGATGCAGGGCTATCTGCCCCCGATTTACCAGCGCGAAACCGTCCAGCAGCTGCAAGCGCTGCTGACCGGCGGCCTGACGGACGAAGCCGGTCTGCGCCAGATGGAAGCGGACGGCACCCTGCCGCTGTTCAACGCCCTGCTGGCGCTGGAGGTCGTTCCTGATGCCAGCATGAAATCCACCGCCGATGATGTGACCGCTGCCGCCTTGAAATCGCTGAACGCCCATTTGTGCTATGAGAATTCCTCGTTCCTTGTTTATCGCGAGGATGGTGAGCTGATTTGGCACTTCTGGCTGTCCACCGACATGGGATACTTCCTCATGGACGTGCGCGACAGCGACTTGTCCGTGGTGGGCTCCGTACAGATTCCGAGCTTCAGTGCCCTGCGCGCCAGCATTCTGCTGCCCGTGCGCGTCTGGAACACGCTGGCGGAAAACCTGCGCGTCACCATCTTCTACCGCGACGCGAACACGCAGCCCGGTATCGTCTACGGCATGTACGCCAATCATATTGTTCAGCGCTATGTTGATTTGTACGGCGCCAACATCCTGCGCTGGGATCAGGCGACGCTCCGTTCTTTCCAGTCCGCGATAAGCATCAGCGGCAGCTACGTCGGCGACTGGTCTGTTGCCTGCCTGCGTCAGACGATTTACCCCGACGTCCCTGACTACGCAATTTCTCAAGAGGTCGCGGCGGAATACGCTGCCCGCGCGCTGGGCGACGATGACTACTCCCTGCGCGGCGGTGTGCTGATTGACCCCGGCGAGGGCGACCCCATCTGGAAAGTGACGCTGGATTACCCCGACGGGCGCAGCTTCAACGCGGAAGTGGACTGCCGGACAGGCGCGATTCGGACGCTCCGCCAGCAGGACACGCGCGCCATGCCCTTTTACACGGACTACCTTGATTTCCCTGATGACGGGGAATACTGGTTCCGTAATTTTGTGCTGGATGAGGTTATCGAGCAAGTACGGACGCAAATGACTGGTCGATACGGCAATAACATCTGATTGCATCAATCGACGATTTTGCTATTTTTTTGACAAGTTTGTCTGGACAAACCGGCATTGCTGCGCGTATAATTGTGTTGCTGGCAGAAATTCTGCCAAGTTTCGCAAAAAAGAGGTTGGCTCCTATGAAAAAGTTTTTCGCACTGCTCCTGTCCATCATGCTGCTGTCCACGGCTGCGCTGGCTGAAGTCAAAATCGGTCAGGTTGAGTATGCCGCACATGGCACGTCCTGCTTCGCCGTGCTGACCGTCGCGATGGATGGCGACACCATCGTTGCCGCGCACATCGACGAGTTCCAGTTCATGGATGCCGCCACGGCGGAAGGCGTTCCGAACTCCGACGCTTCCTTCGGTCAGAACTATCCCGAAGGCAAGGTGCTGGCTTCTAAGGTTGTGAACGACGGTCTGTACAGCACCAACATGACGACCAAGGCGGGCGCAACCACGCCGCTGGGCGTGAGCTACAACGCCATCGAAGCTTTCGTGACCGGCAAGACCATCGCCGAACTGGAAGCTGCCATTGAAGGCAAGACCAAGGAAGAAATGGTGGACGCCGTCTCCAGCAGCACGCTGGTGGATACGCTGGGCTATGTGCAGGGTCTGCTGGCCGCTGCCAAGGCTGCGAACAACCAGACCGGCTACTACACCCTCTACAACAAGACCGGTGAAACCGTGAAGGAAGTCAGCATTACCATCAACGCGACCGGCGAAAAGTTTGTCATGGCGACGGACGTTCCGGCTGATGCGGTGAAGGTGATTGTCTTCTCGATGGACGGCGCGCTGGAAGGTCACAATGCGCTGACCTTCGCTTTCACGACCGAGAGCGGCTATGAAGGCTCTTTCGCGACGCTGAGCATCGAAACGGCTCCCATCACGATGCTGTCCGCCGATGCCATGACCGGTGCGACGCAGATTTCCTTCTTTGCGCCTGCTGCGGAGTAATCCCCCCTCGATTGCATCAAAGAAAACGGGTACTGTGTGAGGACGAATCCTCCACAGTACCCGTTTTTATTTTTCAAATAAGAGTGCCAAGGTGGCGTAGATGAATGGTTCTTCACGGAATCTTGGGGGGAAGAGCAGCTTGGAGGCGCGTCTGCGGACGCGCAAAGTTACTGGCAGGGACGCTTCGCTGCCTGCGCCTTTGTTGAATGCGTTTGCGATGCTGGTCGGACGCGGAACAGTTGGGGCGTTGCCCCAAACCCCACAAGGGACGCTGTCCCTTGACCCTGCAAGGGGCAGACGAAAAGGGACGAAGTCCCCCCTTGACCCCTCCGCGCGATTGGGTTGGTCGCGCTTTCATGCTCCTTCTGCGTGCAGCTTTTGGTGCTACGCCTAAGCCCTTGTTTGCTCCCCCAACTTTCCGTGAAGAACCAGATGAATCTGGAGATTATTCCCCTTCTGTCAGGGTCATCTGCCCCGCGATGCTGCGGAGGGAGTTTTCCTCCAGCAGCGGCGTGATCATGACGTAAAGTGCTTCCTCGCCCTGCGCGTGCAGTCGGATGCTCTCCGCGTTTTCCATACGGATGGAACGCAGACCTGCCAGCGTCGCGCCGAGCGATGCGCTGATACGGTAATCGCCCTTTTCCAGCAGCGCAATTGCCCGCGCGGGATAGATGCTCGTCAGCGTCACTTGAATCGTGTCGCTCGCCTGATACGTCAGCGTGAGGATACGTCCCATGCCATTCTCGAACGCGACATCATAGCATGTGCCGACGACAAGCGGCCACCCGGAGGTGGTTGGCGTCAATGCGGGCGCGGGGAACATCCGCAGCAGCAGCGGCAAATCATCCGCGCTGGTGATGGTCACAACGTCTTGTCCGGCAGACAGCAGCGGCTGATCCATACGCGGTGTTACGGTGGAAGCCGTTTCGTCCTCCTGTGGCTGCCCGATGATAACCGCGAGGTAGAACGCCGCCATCAGCAGCAGGCACAGCAGCGCCATCAGCAGCTTTTTGGCGCTGCGCTTCCAGAAGCCCTTGGAAATGGGGAATCACCGTCCTTTTGGAGGGAAAGTTCTTCGGAGAAAATGCATTGGAAAAAGCGCGCTTTTATGCTTTTGGCGCAGTTGAATCAAGCAGCATGGAAGCCGCTGCCCCAATGCGCAAATAGGAATCAGAACTCGCAGTTCATCGGCGTGCGCGCATACGGAATGACATCGCGGATGTTGTCAACGCCCGTGAGGTAAATCAGCAGACGCTCGAAGCCCATGCCGAAGCCGGAGTGCGTGCAGCCGCCGAACTTGCGCAGGTTCACATACCAGTACATCGCGTCCTTGGAGATGTGCAGCGCATCCATGCGCTCCGTCAGCTTGTCCAAGCGGGTTTCACGCTGGGAGCCGCCCATCAATTCGCCCGCGCCCGGCACAAGCAGGTCAACCGCCGCGACCGTCTTGCCGTCGTCGTTCTGGTACATATAAAACGCCTTGATGTCCTTAGGCCAGTCATAGACGAACACCGGGCTATGGAAGTATTCCTCGGTCAGGTACTTTTCATGCTCCTTGGCGGTGTCTTCGCCATACTTCGGCTCGAACTGGAAGCGATCCTTCACCTTGCGCAGAATCGTGATGGCTTCCTCGTGGGTGATGCGCGCCGCGCCCGTCACGGCGAGGTGATTCAGCTTGTCCTGCAGTCCGCCGCCAGTGAACTTGTCAAGGAATTCCAGCTCATCCGAGCACTTTTCCAGCACCGTCTTGACGAGGTACTTCAGGAAGTCCTCTTCAATGTCCATCAGCTGATGAATATCGCAGAACGCGATTTCCGGCTCAATCATCCAGAATTCAGCGGCGTGGGTCTTGGTGTTGCTGTTTTCAGCGCGGAAAGTCGGGCCGAAGGTGTACACCTTGGAGAACGCCATCGCGAACGTCTCGGCTTCGAGCTGACCCGTCACGGCGAGGGAGGTGGGCTTGCCGAAGAAATCGTTGCTGCCGTCCTTCTGCTCCGACGGCGGCAGGGTAGTCACGGTGAAGGTGTTGCCCGCGCCCTCGGCGTCGTTGGCAGTAATCAGCGGCGTATGCACATAGAGGTAGCCGCGGTCTTGGAAGTAGGTGTGAATGGCCATGCTTGCGACGCTGCGGACGCGGAAAACCGCCTGAAACAGGCGCGTACGCGGGCGCAGATACGCGATTTCGCGCAGGTACTCCACGCTGTGGCGCTTCGGCTGAAGCGGGTAATCCTCCGGGCAGTCGCCTTCGAGGTGGATGGCAATCGCCTGCACTTCGGGGGTCGTCGGATCTTTGTAGGACGGCACGACCTTGCCCGTCACGGTAATCGCCGCGCCGACATGCAGAGCCTGAATCGCCGCATAGTCTTCGATGGTATTATCGTAGACCACCTGCGGGTTCTTGAAGCAGGTGCCATCGAAAAAGTCGATGAAGCCCATGTTCTTCTGCTTGCGGTGATTGCGAATCCAGCCCTGCAGCATCACCGTCTGTCCCTGCAATTCATTCAGGCGCTCTTTCAGTTCGCGCGTCGTCAATACGTTCATTGGTCTTCCTTCTTTCTGATTCCCCATCGTCATCTGTTGGGGAACAACTTCGTTCCTATCATATCACAAACTTGTTTTCTCTGCAACCAGAGACGCTGCCTCTGGACTCCGCAAGGGAGAATGAAACGGGACGAAGTCCCTCCCTTGACCCTCTCGCGCGATTGAGTT
>OGDY01001282.1_pt1 | contig 29139 bp, 23 predicted proteins | sample 1570341 | NCBI WGS metagenome assembly OGDY01 (sample SAMEA2581972, study PRJEB24529) | metagenome | biome: Human gut stool | place: China | collected 2011 | reverse complement strand
TTATCGAGCGTGAGCGTCCCTTCGCGCGCCGCGGCGATCATGCCCTCGTCCTCCGAGACCGGGATAAACGCGCCGGAGAGCCCGCCGACGTGGCCGGAGGCCATCACGCCGCCCTTTTTCACCGCGTCGTTCAGCAGGGCGAGCGCGGCGGTCGTGCCGTGGGTGCCGCAGACCTCCAGTCCCATCGTTTCCAGAATGCGCGCCACGCTGTCGCCCACCGCCGGGGTCGGCGCGAGCGAGAGATCGACGATGCCGAACGGCACGCCGAGCCGCCGGGACGCCTCCCGCGCGACGAGCTGACCCATGCGCGTGACCTTAAACGCCGTGCGCTTGATCGTCTCGGCCACGACGTCAAAGCTCTCGCCCCTGCACTCCTGCAGCGCCTGATAGACGACGCCGGGGCCGGAAACGCCGACGTTCACCGCGCTCTCGGCCTCGCCCGCGCCGTGGAACGCGCCCGCCATAAACGGGTTATCCTCCACCGCGTTGCAGAAAACGACGAGCTTCGAGCACGCGAGTCCGTCCGTATCGGCGGTGAGCGCGGCGCACTTTTTGATGACGCGGCCCATCTCCGCCACAGCGTCCATGTTGATGCCCGCGCGCGTCGAGCCGACGTTCACGCTCGCGCAGACGCGTTCGGTGCGCGCGAGCGCCTCGGGAATGGAGGCGATGAGACTGCGGTCGCCGGTCGTGAAGCCCTTCTGCACAAGGGCGGAAAAGCCGCCGATGAAGTTCACGCCGACCTCGCGCGCAGCGCGGTCCATTGCCTCCGCGATGGGGACAAGGTCATCCCCGCACCCGCCCGCGATGAGCGCCACGGGCGTAACGGACACGCGCTTATTCACGATGGGGATGCCGAATTCGCGCTCGATGGCCTCGCCCACGGGGACAAGGTCGTGCGCCTCGCGGCAGATCTTTTCGTAGACCTTATCCGCGGTTCTCTTGATATCGCCGGTGGCGCAGTCGAGGAGGCTCAGCCCCAGCGTGATCGTGCGCACGTCAAGATGCTCCTGCTCGATCATCCGGATGGTCTGGACGATCTCGTCGGTATTGAGGAAATAGCTCATGGTGCCCTCCTCAGATCCGGTGCATGGCGTCGAAAATGTCCTGCCGCTGCACGTGCACCGCGAGCCCGCGCTCCTCGCCGACGGAGCGGAGATGCTGCGAGAGCTTATCAAACGGCATTTCGCACTCGGCAAGATCGACGAGCATAATCATTGTGAAGTAGCCCTGCATGAGCGTCTGGCTGATGTCGAGAATGTTGATGTTCTGCTCGGCGAGCGCGGCGGTGATGTACGCGGTGATGCCCTTGGCGTCGCGCGCAAATACGGATACGATGGCTTTCATGGGCGTTCCCTTTCTCTTTCAATGAATAAAAGTATTATACACGGTTTTTGCAGTTTTTCAATGTCCGCCCTGCACGGAAATTGCACTTGCATTTTTCCGCCGCGGATGATATGATTTGCACGCCGAAAACAAATGCTTTTCACGGAGGGACACATATGGCGAACCGAAATCTCCCCACCTACTATCTGGTGGAGGCGGACATGCTGCCGGAGATCTTTCTCAAGGTCATGGAAGCGAAGGAGCTTCTGCAGACCGGCGAGTGCAGCACGGTCGGCGACGCGGTCAACCGCGTCGGCATCAGCCGGAGCGCATTTTATAAGTATAAGGACTCGATCACGGCGTTTCAGGATCTGCGCCACGGCCACATTCTGACGTTCCAGGTGATGCTGCGCGACCAGACGGGACTGCTCTCGGCGGTGCTGAGCGTGTTCGCCCAGTGCGGCGCGAATATCCTCACGATCAATCAGAGCATTCCGGTGAGCGGCTGCGCCACGATCACCATCAGCGCCGAGACCGCCGGAATGAGCGAGAGCATGGAAACGCTCATGAACCGCCTCGTCGCCGCCGACGGTGTCATCCGCGCCGAGATTTTAGCGGGATAAGACCTATTTAAAGCCTCCCTTGTGCAAAGGGAGGTGGATTTTGCCGAAGGCAAAAGACGGAAGGATTGTCGTTTTCCAGAGGTTACAATCCCTCAGTCAGCTTCGCTGACAGCTCCCTTTACACAAGGGAGCCAATAACGATCCTATTTCCCCTCGCATGGGCAGGGCTATGCTCTGCCCATGAAAGGTTCCCTTTACACAAGGGAGCCTTTTTTATTGTCCAAAATGGCGCGCATCGCGGCGGGCGAATACAATGGAGTGTCAAATCCCATTTTGCCATTCCGGAGGTTTTATCGATATGCTGTTCGTGGAAAAATTCGGCGGAAGCTCGCTCGCCGGGGTCGAGCGCGTCCGCTGCGCGGCGCGCCTCATCGCCGACACGGTGCGCGCCGGGCACTCCGTTGCGGCGGTGCTCTCGGCGCAGGGGAAAACGACGGACGCGCTTTTATCTACCGCCGCGCACTACAGCCGCAGCCCCTCAAAGCGCGAGCTCGACATGCTGCTCGCCACCGGCGAGCAGGCAAGCGTCGCGCTCATGGCGATGACGCTCGAGGAAATGGGCTTTCCCGCCGTGTCGCTCACCGGCTGGCAGGCAGGCGTCGGCACGGATGAGACATCCGGCGACGCGCACATCCGCCGTCTCTCGATGGAGCGCGTGCGCCGTGAGCTGGACGAGGGGAAGGTCGTCCTCATCGCCGGTTTTCAGGGCGTGAGCCCCGGAAACGACATCACGACGCTCGGGCGCGGCGGCTCGGACACGACTGCCGTGGCCGCGGCCGCGGCGCTGCGCGCGGACGAGTGCCGCATCTATACCGACGTGGAGGGCGTATTCACCGCCGATCCCCGGCTCATTCCGGAGGCACGGCGGCTGAGCGCCGTGGACAGCGAGGAAATGCTCCGGCTCGCCTCGCTCGGCTCGCAGGTGCTGCACGAACGCAGCGCGGCGCTCGCGCTGCGCTTTGCCGTCCCGCTCACGGTGCTCTCCAGTCTTGTCCCCGCGCCAGGCACCGTCATCCGCCCTCTGCCGCTGCCGGAGGACGAAGGCCGTCTCACCGCCGTGACACGCTCGGGCGCTCTCGTCTCGCTCGTCGGCACGCATCTGCACACGTTTGCCTCTCTCCCCGAACGGGCGGCCGCGGCGCTGCGGGAGGCGGGGCTCTCCCCGGACGCCGTGCTTCTCACCGACGGGCGCCTTACCGTGCATGTTCCGGAGGCACAGAGCCTTGAAACCCTCCGCTGTCTGCACGCCGCGTTTCTGGAAACGAAAGATCATTCTTAATTCCGATTTTACTATCGGATTTCTTGACGAAATAAGGCAAACGTGCTACCCTCTTGGGGATAATATCTCCGGGAGGGGTTTTTTATGATCTATCTCGACAACGCCGCCACATCGCTCCGCCGTCCGGAGGGCGTGGTGCGCGCGGTGAGCGAGGCGCTGTGCTCGCTGGGCAACGTCGGCCGCGGCGCGAGCGAAAGCGCGCTTTCCGCCGCGCGTGTGGTATACGCCGCGCGCGAAAAGCTCTGCACCTTTTTCGGCGGGGCGGACCCGTCGCGCGTGTGCTTCACGCAGAACTCGACCGAGGCGCTCAACACTGCCATTTTCGGGCTTCTCCGGCCCGGCGACCACGTGATATCGACCGATCTCGAGCACAACAGCGTGCTCCGCCCGCTCTACCGGCTGGAGCAGGAGGGCGTGGAGGTCACGTTCCTGCGCGCCGATGCGCGCGGCTGCATCGATTATGCCGATCTCCCCCGCGCGCTGCGGCCGAACACCCGCGCGATCGTCTGCACGCACGCCTCCAATCTCACCGGCAACGCGCTGGACGCATCCCGCATCGGCGCTTTTGCGCGCGAGCACGGCCTTCTGTTTATCCTCGACGCCTCGCAGACGGCGGGCAGCTTTGACCTGAACGCGCAGCGCGACGGCGTTTCCGTCCTCTGCTTCACCGGACATAAGGGCATGATGGGGCCGCAGGGGACCGGCGGGCTCATCGCCGCGCCCGGCGTGGAGATCCGCCCGCTCAAGACCGGCGGCACGGGCGTGCAGTCCTACCGGCGCGAGCAGCCGGAGGAATATCCGACGCGGCTCGAGAGCGGCACACTCAACGGCCACGGCATCGCGGGGCTGTCCGCGGCGGTGGATTTCCTGAACGAGATCACTCCCGCCGCCATCCACGCGCACGAGACCGCGCTTATGAGCGCTTTTTATAATAAGGTATCCGCGCTGCCGGGCGTCACGGTATACGGCGACTTCACGCAGGACCGCGCGCCGATCGTCACGCTCAACATCGGCGACATGGATTCCGGCGAGGCGGCGGAAATTCTCTCCGACGATTACGGCATCGCCGTGCGCTCCGGCGCGCACTGCGCGCCGCGGATGCATGAGGCGCTCGGTACCGTTTCGCAGGGCGCGGTGCGCTTTTCGTTCGGCTGGTTCAATACGATGGAGGAAGCGGAACAGGCGGCGGATGCCGTCCGCGACATTGCCCTATGAGAGTACGCGAAAAGAAAGAATACGTGATCTTCACGTTCCACACGACCGCCGCTGCGATGGCGACAGAAAAGCTCTGCCAGGAGCGAAACATTCCCGGGCGGCTCATCCCCGCGCCGCGGAGCATCACCGCCGACTGCGGCATCGCGTGGGCCGCGCCGCCGGAGGAACGCGAGCGCATTGAAAATGAACCGGGGCTTCCCGAGATCGCGGGTGTGTACCTGCGCGAGCTTTAATAAGGAGAGCGCCATGCAGACACTGAATCTCAAACAGCTCGAGGCCTTCTGCGCCGTGGTCGAGCGCGGCAGCTTCACCGCCGCGGCGGAGGCGCTCTATCTCGCGCAGTCCACTGTGAGCGGCCACATTCTCGCGCTCGAAAAGGACATCGGCGTGCCGCTGCTCGTCCGCTCCGGCAAGCGGCGCATCACGCTCACCGAGGAGGGGCGGCGCGTATACGACCATGCGCACACCATTCTCCAGAGCTGCGCCGAGCTCTCCCGCGAGCTGGAGGAACAGACCTCCCGCGAGGTATCGCTCGCGGCGTCGTCCATCCCGATGCAGTATATCCTCCCGCAGCTCATCAGCGACTTTCACCGGGAAAACCCGGATTTCCGCTTTCTGCTCCGCAGCGGCGACAGCGCCGCCGTCCACGCCGCCGTATTGCAGGGCGAAACGCACATCGGCTTCGTCGGCGCAGTGCTGAACACGCGCGAGCTTACCTACGACTGCATAGCCACCGATCCGCTCGTGCTCGTCACGCCCGACACGCCGCGCTACCGCGCCATGTTCGACGCCGGGGAATCCGGCAACGCGCTGCTCGGCGAGCCTCTCATCTTCCGCGAGGGCGGTTCCGGCACGCAGCTCGCCGGGCAGAAATTCTTCACCGAAAACGGCATCGACTCCGGCGCGCTCAACATCGTCGCGCGCATCGACAACAGCGAGGCCGTGCTGCGCGCCGTGGCGTGCGGGCTCGGCTGCGCCGTCGTCTCCGGTCTTGCCGCGGGCGCGACAAAGGAGCTTCTCTCCTTCCCTCTCGTCGGGAAAAACAACGAGCGCGAGATCTACATGATCCGATCCCGCGACCGCCGCCCGACAAAGTCCGCGCGCACGTTCATTGACTTTCTCCTGGATCGCCGGACGCTGCATTGACGACTCGTTCTATCTGTTTCTCCGATAGAGCCACAGGCGATATCCGATTTACCGTTTGGCATTTTCCGGAGAGACGTCGTATAATGAAGCCGTTAAAACACAGTTTTTGAAAGAGAGAGGGAAAAATTGTGAAAAGCAATTGGTTCAAAAACAACTGGCTGATCCTCGTCACCGGACTTGTGATCGGCATTGCGGCGCTCGTTTTGGGCGCGCACGGCAACCCCGGCAATATGGGCTTCTGCATTGCCTGCTTCCTGCGCGACACGGCCGGCGCTCTCGGTCTGCACGGCGCGGAGGTCGTGCAGTACTTCCGTCCGGAGATCGTCGGCATCCTGCTCGGCTCGCTCATCGCGGCGGTCGCGGCGAAGGAATTCAAGGGCCGCGGCGGCTCTTCCCCGATGATCCGCTTCCTTCTCGGCGTGTTCGTTATGATCGGCGCGCTGATGTTCCTCGGCTGCCCGCTGCGTATGGTCATCCGTATCGGCGGCGGCGACTGGAACGCCCTTGTCGGTCTTGTGGGCTTCATCGTGGGCATTCTCGTGGGCGTTGTGTTCCTCAAGAAGGGCTTCACGCTCGGCCGCAGCTATAAGCAGACGCTCGCCGAAGGCGCCGCCTTCCCGGTCGTTTATGTGCTGCTGTTCGTCCTCTGGCTCGCCGCTCCGGCGATCTTCAAGTTCTCCGAAAAAGGTCCCGGCAGCATGCATGCCGCGTGGGGGCTCGCGCTCGTCGCGGGTCTCGTCGTCGGCGCGCTCTGCCAGCGCAGCCGTATGTGCATGGTCGGCGGTATCCGCAACGCCGTCATGTTCAAGGACTTCGGCCTTGTCGCCGGCTTCGTGACGATCATTCTCACGGTGCTCGTCGGCAATCTCATTCTCGGCAAGTTCAACCCCGGCTTCACCGGCCAGCCCGTTGCGCACAACGATGGTCTCTGGAACTTCCTCGGCACCGCCCTCATGGGCTGGGGCTGCGTCCTGCTCGGTGGCTGCCCGCTGCGTCAGCTCATTCTCGCCGGTCAGGGCGAGAGCGACAGCGCCGTCACCGTTCTCGGCATGATGTGCGGCGCGGCGTTCTGCCACAACCTGAAGCTCGCCTCCTCTGCCGACGGCCCGACCGGCAACGGCAAGATCGCGGTGATCGTCGGCTTCGTCGTGGTGCTCGTGGTCTCCCTGCTCTTCACGAAGAAGGCGGAGGAATAAGCCCATGAAAACCGTTGATGCGAGAGGCTTTGCCTGCCCCCAGCCGGTCATCATGGCCGACGATCACCGCGATCTTGCCGTTGCCGGTCATCATGGCCCAGAAGGCCATCAAGGCGGACGCTCCCGGCGAGCTGCAGGTGCTTGTCGATAACAAGTGCGCCGTCGAAAACGTCACGCGCTTCGGCGAAAGCCAGGGCTACACCGTGACCGCAGCCGATAACGGCGACGACGAATTCACCGTTACGCTGCGCAAATAACCTTACCCCCTTCACGGCTCTTCCGCTTTCATGGCGGGAGGGCCGTTTTATCTGCCAAATCAGCCCATTTGCCGTCAAATCTTGACCAATGCGGCAAAGTCTGATAGAATAACAAAGATTCCTCGTGAGTGATAAGGAGGCTGTACCATGCCCCGAGATTATCCGGAATACGAAGACGAGTCCCCGGAGGAGACCTACCGCGATCCGCTCAAGCCGTTTCTGATCGCGCTCGTTGTGCTCCTTCTCCTGTTTGCCGCTATCATCGTATTGCTTTACATGCGTCTGCAGACCGCGAACACCCGCGCCGAAACGCTCTCACAGGAGCTGACGGCCGTGCAGGTGCAGCTTGACGATCTGCGCGCGCAGCGGGCCGCCGAGACGCCGACGCCCACACCGACCGAAGCGCCCACACCCACCCCGGAGCCGACGCCGGAGCCCACCGCTACGCCGGAGCCCACGCCGGAACCGACGCCCACGCCCGCCCCGCTCCTGCGCGACACGATCACCGCCGAGATGCTCGGCTACGTCTACCGTCCGGCGGATGAGTTCTGGTATGACGAGGCAAAGACCGCCGCCGTCATCCCGTACATGCTTGCCGTTCACTACGGCCCCGGCATGGACTGGGGTGAGAACATGGCGCTCAACATGGGCGACACGGTGGAGATCCTCGCCAAGCAGAACGGCTGGGTGCTCCTGCGCACTGCCGACGGCCGCTACGGCTGGGCCGCCGGTGAGCTGCTGCGTGAAACGGCCGACGCCCCCGCGGCGACGGCAACGCCCGCCGCGCCGGTCAACCCCGCCGATCCGGCCGTGCCGGTCGCTCCCGCGACGGCGGCTCCGACGGCTGCCCCGACGCCGGATTATACCGAGGTCTCCAATCCCGATCTCAAATAAGGACATACGAAAAATCCTCTCTCTGCGCTGTGCAGAGAGAGGATTTTCTTTTATGACGGGCAGCGCCGCGAAAGGCGGCGGGGCTGCTCTAATTCTTTGCTGTCCGGCACGATCACCGTGGCAAAATAGCTGATCTTCTCCGGCAGGCCGGTCATCGTCTCGAACACCTGCTGCGTGGGCAGGCCGCAGTCCGCGACCATGGCGGAATCCTCCGCCAGACCGTGCCGCGAGAGCGCCGCGGCGGTCTCGCCGATGGCTTTGCCGGACTTCATCAGCACCTTGGTGCCGGGCTGGGCAAGCGCGGCATCGAGATCGGACGCTCCGGCAGGATAGATGTGCAGCGGCAGCTCCATCTCCGTGAGGCTCCGGCCGAGCGCCGCGGCCACGGCGGAAAAGCTCGCAACGCCGGGGACCATGCGCGTATCGTACCCGCGGCGGCGCAGCTCGTCGAGCACATAATACGCCGTGGCGTAGATGGACACATCGCCGAGATTCACCATGGCGACGTTCCGTCCGGCGTCGAGCTCCGGCGCGATGGCGTCCGCGGCATGCGCGTACCCCGCGGCGCGGACGGCGGCGTCGCGCGACATGGCAAACGAGAGCGGCAGAACGGTCTTTCCGCCGAGCTCTGCCGCGCCCTGCGCGATGGAAAGCGCGAGCATCTCGCCCGAAGCGGTCTGCGGCGCGGCGATCACGGGGCAGGCCTCCAGCACGGCGCACGCCTCGCGCGTCATCCACATGGGATCGCCGGGGCCGACGCCTACGGCGTAAAACATCCCTTTATTTCCTTTCACAGCGTCCATCCTTCCGTTTTCGCGTCGAGCACCGCGAGCCCCGCGGCCTTCGCGCGCGCGAGGAGCGGCGCGTTCGGCGTCCGGGCAGCATCTCCGGCAAGGAGGATCCTGCCGCAGCGGCGCATCGTTTCAAATGCTTTTTCGTACACGGCATCGTCCGGCGCGGCGAATGCCGGCACGGAGACCGTCTCCGCGGCGAGCAGGCGCGCGAGCCGGTAGTCCACATCGTTTTCGTACAGCACGCCGGTCGCAAACGGGACGTTCTCGCGCTGGAGCTTCCGGTACACGGATATGCCCGTCCCCGCGCCCGCGAGCACGAACACCTCCGGCGTGTCGCCGGCAGGCTTTTTGAGCTCGATGCTGCCGAAGAGCGGATCGAAGTATCCGTCCTCGATGTCGTACAGCTTCCGGATGGCCTGCTCCTCGAACACCTCGCCGGGCGCGCCGAAGCCGAACTGCGTGTCGCCCTTCACGGTGAGGATGCGGTCGGCCACCTTCTCCGCGAGATCGATCTCGTGGAGCGACATGATGACCGTAATGTTCTTTTTGCGCGCCATGCGCGTGAGGATGGTGAGCAGGTCGAGCTTGTGGCGCACGTCGAGGAACGACGTCGGCTCATCGAGCAGTATCATCTCCGGCTGCTGGGCGATGGCGCGCGCGAGCAGCACGCGCTGGCGCTGGCCGTCGCTGATGGCGTTGAAGTCGCGCTCGGCAAGCTCGAGCGCGTGGACGGTCTCCATCGCTTCGTCCACGATGCGCTGGTCCTCGCCGCGGAGCACGCCGAGCCGTCCGGTGTACGGGTACCGGCCGGTGGCCACAACGTCGCGGCAGGTCGTGAGCTCGACCTTGATGCGCTCGGTGAGGATCACGGCGAGCTTTTTGGAAAGCTCGCGATAGGTGATCGTCTGCATGTCCCGTCCCTCGAGAAAGATCTTCCCCCGGATCGGTTCCAGGTCACGCGCGATAGTCTTGAGCAGCGTGGATTTGCCCGCGCCGTTCGGGCCGATGAGCGCGATGATCTCGCCCTTCTGTACTTTGACGGAGATATCGCGGATGACCGGCACCTTATGGTAGCCGATCGTGAGATCGTCGATCACAAAATAGGGCGTATCCGTCATTTCCGTCCTCCCTTCCGGCGCAGCATCATGTAGATAACGACCGGCGCGCCGAAAATGGACGTGACGGTGCTGATGTTCAGCTCCGTCGGCGCGAAGGCCGTGCGCGCGATGAGATCGCACAGCATGCAGAATACGCCGCCGCCCAAGAATGTGGCCGGTATGACCACGAGCGGCTTGGATGTGTTCAGACAGTGCCGGATGAGGAACGGCACTGCGATGCCGACAAACGAGATCGGTCCGGCAAACGCCGTCACCGTGGCGGAGAGGATGCTCGAGAGCACGATCAGCGCCGTGCGGAACGCCTTGATGTTCACGCCCATGCTCTGGGCATACGCCTCGCCGAGCTGGTACGCGCCGATGGGCTTGGCCATGAGAAACGTAGCGCCGCCGGTGATGCCGACGACCGTGGCCGCCACGCCGACGTTGCTCCAGTTCATGCCGGAGAAGCTGCCCTTGGACCAGTTGTGCAGGTTCACGATATCGGAATCCGCCGCGAACGTCACGGTAAAGTCCGTGATGGCGGTGCAGATGTAGCCGATCATGATGCCCGCGACGAGCAGCGTGGACATGCTCGGGATGCGCCGCGAGAAGAGCAGGATGAATCCGACCGAGAGCAGCGAGCCGACGAACGCCGCAAGGATCAGCGTATACGACGACACGACGCCGAAGATCTGGATGAAATAGATCATCGCGAACGCGACGACCATTTTCGCGCCGCTCGAAATGCCGAGAACGAACGGTCCGGCGATCGGGTTTTCAAAGAACGTCTGCAGCAGAAAGCCCGCGAGCGAGAGCGCTCCGCCGAGGATCGCCGCCATGAGGATGCGCGGCAGGCGGATCTTCCAGATGATGTTCACCTCCGTGGGATTGCCGGTCTTGGTGAACAGGATCTCCACGATCCGCTTGAGCGGGATGGGGATGTTGCCGATGTTGATGTTCAGCACCGTGATGAGGCAGAAGGCGGCAATGAGCACGAAGAACACGAGCGCATACCGGGCGCGCCGCCGTGCCTGATGCACGAGATACGCCCCGGCTTGCGCCGGGGCGGGATTCGTATTGACGGTTTTTTCTGTCATAGTTTTCAGGAAACGCGGGTCAGGAACGTCATGTCGCTCTCCGCACCGCCGGTGAGAGCGAGATGGATGTCCCGGATCATTTCGCCGACAATGTCCGTGGCCTGATAGAACGATTTGCCCGTGCACCAGACGTTGCCCTCCTGCACGGCCTTGAAGTCGGCAAACAGGGCGTCCTTGGCGAGCAGCTCATTGATGCTCGAGATGGGCGCGTCGATGGAGGCGTTGTAGATGAGCACATCGGCGTCCACGGCGGTGCCGTAGAACGTCTCCATGGTAACGGAAACGGAGGTGTTCGTCTGGTCGGTCACGAAGTTTTCAAAGGCATAGCGGCCGCCCGCGAGCTCGATCATCTTGGGAATATAGTCGGTGGGCTTGCGGATGACGATGGAACCGTCGGAGTTCACGAAGAAAAATGCGACGGTCTTGCCGGTGTTCTCAAAGCCCTCGAGCTGCGTGATGATGGCAGCCTGCTGGTCAAAAAACTCCGCGGCCTCGGCATCCTTGCCGACAAGCGCGGCATAGAGCTTGATCCATTCGGTGCGGCCGAGCGGGTGCTGCTCATAGCTGGAGCGGTCCACCAGCACGGGGATGCCGAGATCCTCGATCATCTCCTTGACCTTGGGCGTGTGGTAGATCATCGTGGACTCGATCGCCAGATCGCACTCCTCGTCGATCAGGCGCTCATAGTCGGGCTCGCTGTACTTGCCGGCGAACTCGATATCGCCGCGCTGCATCGCCTCAACGGCCGCGTCGATGTACCAGCCGGACTCGCGCGTGCCGGTGAGCCGGATGTGGTCAAGCGCGTCAACGGCGGCGAAGAGCGACATGGCGGAGGTAGCCGCAAGATAGATCTTGTCCAGCGGCTGCTGCAGCACCGTGACGGAGCTGTCCATCTTCGCCGGTACCGCCGCGCCCTCCGGCACGACGAGGAAGTCGCCGCCATTGTCGATGCGGATGAGCGTGTACCCGCCCTCATAACGGAAAAGGCGGAATACCGTGGCGTACTTGAGCGGTGACTCTTCGGTGAAGGTCAGCCCTTCGATGGCCGGCGCGTCAGCCGGAGCCGCGGCGGGGTCTTCCGCCGCAGGGACCTCGGCCGCGGCAGCCGTCGGAGCGGCGGTCGCCCCGGCGGCTGCGGGAGTTGTGCTCCCGCAGCCGGACATGACGGTCAAAAGCAGCGTCAGCGCCAGAAGAAGCGCCGAGATTCTCTTTGTCGTGTGTTTCATGCATTAACCCTCCCGGGAGGTAATTTCGCGGATCATGCGCTCGGCGGTCGTCTCGTTGCCGAAGAGGATGCCGTAGAGCCGCAGCCAGTCGGCCTGCGCGAGAGCGTCGGCCTCGTCGGCGGAGCGGTCGATGAGCATCGGGATATCGAGCACGGCGAAGCGGTCGGCCAGATCGTACAGACGGTCGCGATACTCCACCGCCGTCAGGCTCTCCGCGTCAGCGGGGGCGGTCTGCTTGCGCTCGGTGAGCGTTTCCCCGCTCAGCGGCAGGAGCTTGCTGGACGTGATCGCGAGATCGGTCTTGTTCTGCACGAGCTTCTTGTACTCGGGCTTATCCCAGCTGCCGCCGTACAGCACGCTGCCGTCGGCAAGACCCTTGCTGAGGATCTCGTTCTCGCTCGTCTCCGCGCCGAACACCTTGACAAGGTTCAGCGCTTCAAAGATCTCAAAGGTATCGACGGGCGTTTCGTCCATCAGATAGATGCTCTTCGCCGGCAGCGTCACGATGATGAGCTGCTTTTCAAGGCCCGCGGGGAGCTCCGTTCCTTCCGGAACGAACAGATAGCGCAGGACGTTCTGCTTATAGAGCCCGGCGACGTAGTCGGCCTTGATCTGCGCGTTGTCGGCGCTCTCTTCCTCGGCGACGGCTTCTTCCGTGCCGTCGGACGCGGCGGCGCTGTCCGCCTTGGCGATCTCGGCCTTCGCCTCGTCGGTGTCGAGCACCGTGTCGCTTATGACGTCGATCTCCGCGAGGACGATGTTGCCCTCATAGCGGAAGAGCTTGAGATACTGCGCGTGCTCGAGCTTGATCTCCTCCCGGAACGTGAGACCCATGATCTCAGGCGCTTCGGTGCTGAGCGTTTTGCCGTCGGTGTTGTCCTTCTGGTTGTTCGCATTCGTCTTGAGCTGCACGAAGATGATGTACTCGATCTCGTGCGCGGAGGACATCTTGGTGGTCATGCCGAGAATGCGGTTGTTCTTGTTGAGCTCCACGGGGATTGTGAAGGTGCTGCCGTCGTTGGAGTAATAGGTGTTGCCGGAGGCCTTCACATAGGAGTACTGCGGCGGGTTGCCGCTGCTGCTCACGAAGCGGATGGTAGCGTACGCCTGGCCATTCTTCACCGTGACCTTGTCGCACACGATGCGCGCGCGGCCGGAGCCGCCGGAGAAGGAGAAGCTGTCGGGCGCGTAGACGCCGTCCTTGAGCGTCGTGCTGTTATCCACGCGGGAGGTGGAGCCGCTGGTGTCGGTTTCGTGATCGGATTCGTTGTCCGGATTGGTGGGGTTCGGGGTGGGCGTCGGCGTCGGGGTCGGCGTGGGTGTCGGCGTGACGGGGTCGGCCGCGTCGCCGATCTTCTTGAGCGAATCGGAGCGGAACGTCACCGTGCGGTCGTACCAGATGTTGTTTTTCAGGCTGTGCGAGGAAATGATGAGGGGCTTGTCGAGCTCAGACACGGGGATGGTGTAGGTGTACTTGCCGTTTTCGTCCACGGCGAAGGGCGCCCAGTTGTCCTTGTCCTTCTCGGCCTCGTCGCCCGTACCGGGGTAGATGTAATCGTAGCCGGTGCCGCTGAGCGTCAGCGTGGCCATGATCGCGCCGTTCACAACGTTGAGCTTCGTGTCGATGATCTTGAACATCGCCGCGTCGCACTCGGCCGCGGCGGAATACTTGCCGTCCTCGGCGGTGCGCTTGAGATTTCCGATGTCCAGCGTGATGCTGCGGTCGTACCACTTGTCGTTCTTCTGGCTGTGAGAGGTGACGGCCAGCGGGTTCGTCAGCTTATCCACCGTGATGGTGTAGGTGTGCCAGTTGTCGCGCGTCTCGCCGTCGATCGTGCCGCTCACGACCTTGGCGGGAGCCCACGCGCTCTTACCGGCCGCGTCGGCCTGCGTGCCGGTGCCGGGGTAGAGGTAATCGTAGCTGGTGCCGTTGAGCGTGAGCGTCAGCTGATACTTGCCGTCCTTCGCCGTGATGACGACACGGCGCACCTTGAACATCGCAGCGCCGGTCTCGGCGGTGGTGGTGTAGGTGGTGCCGTCCTTGATGACCGAGCTCGGGTCGCTCGGATCGACCGGATCGACGGGGTCGGAACCGCCGCTCAGGCGCGGCAGGAAGCGCGGCAGCAGGAGCTGATCCTGCTTCGTGCTCCACGCGCCGCTCTTGCTGCAGCTCACAAACGGGATGGCTTCCGCAAGGGCGCTCTTCGACAGCGTGACGGAGAACACGCGGTAGCTGTAGGGATCGTCCGCATTGAGGATGCCGGCGGAGACCGCGTTGGCCTCGCGCGTCGCCTCGTCGTCGCTCACGGAGCCGAAGTACAGTTTGCTGTAGCCGCTGGTGCGGGTGACATACCGGATGGTGATCGTATCGCCGGACACGGTCAGCGTCGCGTCCGCGTCGACGGGGATGACGCCGTTTTTCGTGTCGGCGTAGCCGAAGAGGTCGTACACGCCGTCCGTGAAGGCGGAGGCGTCAAACGTGCCGTTGAAGTTCGGGACGTTCAGGAAGTAGGACTGCGAGGTGTCCCACGAGTTATCGGAGAAGCCGACCGTCGCGGGCGTGTAGGAGCCCTGCCGCTCGGCGTTCACGGTGTAAACGAACGTCGTGGTGCCGTCGGGGTTCTGCGTGCCGGTGACATAGCCGGATTTATCCTTATCGTTGCGGTCGCCCAGATACAGCTTGTCCGGCGTCTTGGAGGAATTGTTGCCGGCCGCCTTGCCGGTGATGGTGCAGGTGATGGTCGTGCCCTTGAGCACCGCGGAGGAAGAGGAGATCTTGAAGCTCTGCTCCACCCGGCTGCCGCCGGCGAGCAGACGGATACCGGCATCGTCCAGCCGCGTCTCGGTATCGTCCGTCAGACGGGGCAGATAGTCGGTGAGGACCAGATAATCCTGCTTCTCCAGCCAGCCGTTCGTATCCTGATACCACAGCGGCGAATGGCGCACGAAGGGGATCTTGTCGCCGAGCGCGCTCTTCGGGAGCGTGATATAGAACACCTTGTAGTTCATGCCGATGGGCTCATAGTCGGCGTTGCCGATCGCATTCGCCTCGCGGGTGGCCATCGGGTCGGTCACAAGGCCCATGTAGATCTTGTCGGTATCGCTCGCGCGGGTGACCCACTTGATCGTGACGGTGTCGCCGGAAACGGTCAGCGTGGACTGCGTGTCCACGGGGAAGCCGCGGTTGTCGACCTTGTCGAGATAGGGGTAGGCGTTGCCGTAGAGGTCGTACACGCCGTCGGTGTAATAGCTCGGGTCAAACGCGCGGCCAAAGCTCGGGATGTTCAGGAAGAAATCCTGGTTCTCGTCCCAGCTGCCGTCGGCAAAGCCGATGACAACGGGGATGGATGTCCCCTGCTTGTCCGCGGAGACGCCGAACGAGAAGGTCGTCTGCAGGCCGTTCACGCTGCCGGAAACGGCGGAGGACTTGTCCTTATCGTCGCGGCTGCCGAGATAGAGCTTCACCGCGGGCTTTCCGGCGTGGACGCCGGTCATTTCGCCGGTGATGGTGCAGTAGATCGTATCGCCGATGAGCGCGGCAGTGGAGGAGCTGATCTTGAAGCTCGACTCGTTGAAGCCGCCGGCGGCGACCATCTTCATTTCGGCATCGGAGATCTCCGTGCCGGTGTCGCCCGTGTTCGCGGGGATGGAGATCACGAGATCCTGCTTGGCGTACCACGTCCCGTCCGGCTTTCCGAGTGAGATCGGGTTTTCGGCACCGCGGTAGGACGCGGGCAGCTCGAATTCAAATATCCAGCCGCCGCCCGTGCGCTCTGTTCCCTGCACGTAGGGAGACTTGAAGGCGTCGTCCTTGGAGCCGAAGTACAGCTTATCGTAAGAGGTGTTGGCGGTCTCAAAGCGGATGAGCAGCTTTTCGCCCGCGACGACCATGCCGGTCTTTTCCGCGGTGAACATCTTGAACGCCGTGCCGTTCGCTTTCACGACCTTGATCCCAGCCTCCGACAGATCGTCGGGCAGCTTCGGGATCGCGGGCGCGGCCTCCGGCTTCTTATCCGGGTCCTCGCCCGGATCGGTAGCTTCTTCGGGAAGCGGCGCGGAAATAATGAGCTCCAGGGGTTTGGAGTTGATTTTCAGCGTGTCTTTCAGCAGGCAGATCGGAACGCGGTATTCCACCGTTTTGCCCGTTTCGCTGTCTTTGACCTCGGTAAGCTGGCTCAGCGGAAGCGTGAAATGATAGAGCCCCTTCTCGCCATGAACGACGCTCAATTCGCCGCCTACATTATTGATATGGTCATTCGTACTTGCCCACGTATCAAACCGCAGATAGGGATAATAGTATTCGCCGTTAGTGTTACTGGGCTTTGTCTGAATGGTAATGTAGAGAAGGTCATCGACCTTGAGCGCCGTTGTACCTTCGATGGGAGCGAACATGGAGTAGGGATTGCTTTTCCCCTCGTAGGAAACAAATATCCTGTCCTTCATGTCCGCTTCTTTCGCCGGGGCGGCGTCGTAATCCACCCACACCGGCTTCGTGCCGGCGGCGATCTTCGCCGGAATGGTAATCGTCAGCGGCTCATAGGTGTTGTCCTCCTTCACGGCGCACACGGAAACGCTCGTTCCGGCCGCGGTAGAGGGCAGCGTGAAGTGGTAATACTGCTGTCCGTTTTCCTCGGCAGCCTTTACAACCGGGTATTTGCCGCCCTGCTCGAGCGCGGCCTTCAGCGCCGTTTCGTTGTCGAGATAGAGATAGGAATAGGGGAAGGCTCCGTCAACGGAATTCACCGTGAGCGTGAAATAGGTGATATCGCCATAGCGGATCGCCGTAACGGAAGCGATGTCGAAGAGAGACGCGGCCTCGTTCTGCATCGTGGCCGTCAGACCGGAAAGCTTCTTTTCCGCAACGGGCGCAGTATCATAGCTCACCGCATCCGGGATGGGCACGGCGGCTCTTTCTTTGATGTCGGAGGGAACCTTGAGATAATAGGGCTTGGTGTTCCAGCTGTTGGTCGTGGAATAGTCGCTCTTGATAATGCAGATCTCCACGAGACCGTTTGCACCTACCTGCCCCTCGTTCAGCGTAAAGTGATAAATCTGCCGCGGTTCACCATCGTCCGTCAGCCCGGCCTTCGCGACGGAAACCTCACCGCCGTTGTCAAGCCGGGTCTTGGAGCCGATGCTGAAGTAGCTGTAAGTAAAGCCGCTGGCATTGGTCTTCGTTACATAGATCGTCGCGTAGATCGTGCCGTTAACCTTGACCGCCGTGGCGCTCTCGATCTTGAACATGGTGGCATCCGTGGTTCCCGCCGCATCGGTGTAAACCTTCATGCCTTTGATCGCGAGCTCTCCTTCCGCGTTCGGCGCGGCAGGATATGTGACCGCGGTAACGGTGTTGTTCACCGGCAGTTTGGAGAATTTAAGGGTGACCGCTGTATAGGTGCCATCCGTCTTCAAAGCGTACACGGTACGCGTAACCTTGGTATTTGTTCCGATTTCTCCCTTGTCGGTCACAAAGTGGAAGGTCTTCGCTCCGTCGCTCTCACCGGCGGCCACAACATCCAGCTTGCCGCCCTCTTCCAGCACCTTCTTCAGCTCGGCTTCGGTACCGAGATAGAGGTAGTCGGCGTCGGTGCTCGCGCTGAGCGTGAGGTAGAGCTTGCCGCCCGAGATCATCGCCGTGGTCTTGCTGCCGTCAAGCTTGAAAGCAACGCTGCCGGTCACTGCTTTGGTAGTGGCTGAAATCTTGCTGCTCGGAACTTTCTCGTCCACCGGCGCAGCGCCATAGGCCGTCTGCGAGAAGACGATCTCGACGGGTTCCTTCGAAGGCTCCGCGGTGGGCTCTTCGGTCGCTTCCGCCGTCGCCGTCGCAGTCGTCTCCGCAGTCTCCGGCGAAGCGGTCGTCTCCGTCTTTGCCGTCGGCGTCGGCGCGGCCGTGGGAGTTGTCTCCGTTCCGGCCGTGGTCTCCGCCGCGGGGGTGGCCGCAGGAGCCGCAGTCGCTTCCGCCGTCGCCGCGGGAGAGGTTTCCGCGGTCGGCGTCACGGCGCCTGCGCTGCCGGTGTCGTCCGCGGCGAGCGCCGGGACAACATTCCCCAGCGCCAGACAGACCACGAGCAGCAGCACAACGATCCTGGACATTGTTTTGTGCATATTGATGCCCTCCTAAATGATCTCATGGGAAAATCTCGCAAAAATTCAGACGCTCCTCCCGGAAAAACAAAATCAGAGCAGCCCATAGGCTGCTCTGACGGTATTTTCAGAATAATAGCGTTTTAATCGGAAACATACCGTTCCAGACAAGAATCCGCCGGGAAGCGGTATCCATCCGATGAAATATCCTGACTCCGTTTCCTCGCTCGCCCGCCTTCCCGGTTTCCCAGTGGCATAACAGGGTCGCTCCGCGTTACAGTTGCCGTTACAGTCCGTGATTCTCACACGGTTCCTTCATTCGGATGTTTCTATTCAATTTTACGGGAGATTCATCCATGTATAGCAAATATAGCATAAACATGATAGCTTTGCAATATATGTTCCCGCAGAATTTCCGAAAAAACGACATGAGGAAAGGCGCTCAGTCCCTCCGGTCGAGGATACGGTACACGAGCTCCATGTCCAGCCCATCGCGCACGACCTGCGCGAGCTTGTCGTACTGCTCCTCGCGGTAGGCCACGGGGTCGAAAGCGCCGAGAATAGAGGGGCTCAGCCCCTTTTTGCGGCAGAGCGCGCCGAGCACGGCGTCAGCGACGCCGGGGGCGTCGAAAATGCCGTGGATATAGCTGCCGTACACGTTCCCGCCGCCGGTGACGACGCCGCGCACTTCGCGGCTGCGTCCCATATGGATTTCATATCCTTCGTACGAAAGACCGTTCAGGCAGGCAAGCTCTCCCGCCACGCCGGAGAAGGTTCCACGCGTCTGCGTCTGCACCTTTTCGCCCCGAAAAACGGTGTCCATATCGAGAAGACCCATGCCCGCGATGTCCGTGATGCCCGCGGCTTCGACCTGCTCGGGGTCGGAAACGCTCCGGCCGAGCATCTGGTATCCGCCGCAGATGCCGAAAACGAGCGTCCCCCCGTCCGCGGCCTTCAGGATCGCCGCCTCCAGCCCGCTCTCGCGCAGCCATTTGAGATCGGCGATGGTGCTCTTCGTGCCGGGGAGGACGATCATGTCGGGCGCTCCGAGCTCCGCGGCGCGCTCAACGTAGCGCACGGACACGTTTTCGTACCGCTCAAACGGGCTCACATCCGTGAAGTTCGAGATGCGCGGCAGACGAACGACGGCAATGTCGATCGCGCGGCGCTCGCTGCCGCGGTCAAAGCGCGTGGAGAGGCTGTCCTCGTCGTCGATATCGAGATGGACATACGGCACGACGCCCGCCACCGGCACGCCGCACAGCTCCTCGAGCGTTTTGAGTCCCGGCTCAAGGATCTTCTTATCTCCGCGGAATTTGTTGACGATGGTGCCGCGGATGCGCGCTCGCTCGTCCGGCTCGAGCAGGGCCACGGTGCCGTAGAGCTGCGCAAACACGCCGCCGCGGTCAATGTCGCCGACGAGGAGCACCGGCGCGTCCACGAGCTTCGCAAGGCCCATGTTCACGATGTCCTCCTGCTTGAGATTGATCTCCGCAGGGCTTCCCGCGCCCTCGATGACGAGGATATCGTTCTCCGCGGCGAGCGAGTTATACGCTTCCATCACCGCGGGGATATACTCGCGCTTGCGGCGGTAATACTCCATCGCGTGCATGTTGCCCTGCACGACGCCGTTGACGATCACCTGGCTGCCGACGTCGGTCGTCGGCTTGAGAAGAATGGGGTTCATGCGCACGTCCGGCGCGATGCCCGCGGCCTCCGCCTGCACGACCTGCGCGCGCCCCATCTCGCCGCCCGCGGCGGTGATGAAGGAGTTGAGCGCCATGTTCTGGCTTTTGAACGGCGCGACTCTGTAGCCGTCCTGCCGGAAAATGCGGCACAGTCCGGCGCAGAGGATGCTCTTGCCCGCGTTGGACATCGTGCCCTGGATCATAATGTTCTTTGCCATGGTCAGACCTCCCGTAGGGCGCGGATGAGCGCCTCGTTTTCCGCGCGTGTGCGCACGGCGATGCGGTACCAGCCGGGGCAGAGCCCCGCGTAATTTTCGCAGTTTCGTATGAGGATCCCCTGCTCCCGCAGCGCGGCGTCCAGTCCGGGCGCAGCGCGGAACAGAAGATAATTCGCGTCCGAGGGTATCACGCGAAAGCCGAGCGCGGCAAGCTGTTCCGCGAGCCGCGCGCGCTCCGCGCGCACGAGCGCGCGGGTCTTTTCAAGAAATTCCGTCTCCCCCAGCGCCGCGACGCCCGCCGCCTGCGCAAGCGTGGAGACGTTCCACGGCGGCACGGTCTCGGACATACCGTGCAGCAGCGATGCGTCCGCACAGAGACCGTAGCCGAGCCGGACGCCCGCCATACCGTAGCTTTTCGTGAACGCCTTGAGGATAAAAAGCCGCGGGCAGCGCGTGAGGAACGGCTTCAGGCTCTCGCCGCCGTCCGTCAGATCAAGAAAGCACTCGTCCGCGAAAAGGTACGTTCCGAGCTTTTCGCAGAGCGCGAGAATTTCTTTAAGCAGCGCGCCATCGGCCAGCCGTCCGGTGGGGTTATTCGGGTTGCAGAGGAAAAACACCTCCGGCCTCGTCTCCCGCAGAAAATCCAGAATGCCGCCGTCCGGCGCAAAATCGTTCTTCTCCGAGAGCGTGTAGCGCGCCACGGCGCAGCCCGTGCGCGCGAGCGCGAGCGAATATTCCGCAAACGTCGGCGCGAGCTCGGCGGCGCGCTGCGGCCGGACGGCGTCGGCAAAGGCGTATATGAGCTCCGCCGCGCCGCTGCCGCAGAGGATGTATTTCTCCGGCACGCCCTCCGCCGCGGCGATAGCGGCGCGCAGCGCGCGGCAGTAGGGGTCGGGGTAACGATGCACCTCGGGCAGCGCACGGGTGATGGCCGCGAGCACGCTCTCCGGCGTGCCGAAGGGGTTCGTATTGGCGGAAAAGTCCAGCCGGACGTTTCCGGCGTAAATATCCCCGCCGTGGGGGTTTTTCGTATCGTACAGCATTTACATCACCAGAAGGAAGCGGGCCGCGCCGAAAAGGACGAGTGAGAGCGCCGCCGTCGCGTAGAGCAGCCGCCCCGCACGGGGGATGTCCTCGTATTCGATCTCGCGCAGCGCGTCGCCGATGTACGGCTTTTTGTGGAGCTCGCCGTGGTAATACGCATCGCCCGCGAGACGCACGCCGAGCAGGCCCGCGCACACGGACTCCGTCTGCGCGGAGTTGGGGCTGGCATGGTTCCGGCGGTCGCGCCGCCAGATCCGCCAGCCGTTTTTCGCGTCCATACCGAGCAGCGCGCCCGCCGCGAGCATCAAAAGCGCCGAGAGCCGCGCGGGGATATAGTTCAGCACGTCGTCCATTTTTGCCGGGACAAGGCCGATGTTCTTATACGGCATCTCGATATATCCGAGCATGGAGTCCATGGTGTTGGCGGCCTTATAGAAAAAGCCGAGCGGAGCGCCGCCGAGCGCGAGAAAGAGCATCGGCGCGATGACGCCGTCGGAAGCGTTCTCCGCCACGGTCTCCACCGCGGCGCGCGTTACGGCCAGATCGTCCAGCCCCGCGGTATCGCGCCCGACGATCATCGAAACGGCGCGGCGGTACTCCTCCGGCACGCCCTTTTTCAGCGCGGCATAGACCTTCATGCTCTCGTCGCGCAGCGACCGGGTCGCGAGGATCTGCCAGCACATGATGCTCTCGAGGACGAGTCCCGCCGCCGGATGGAGACGGTAGGCCGCATACAGAAGCGGCGCCGGAACGGCGGTCGAGACGAGCACGACAATGACCCAGAGCACGCCTCCGGCGATGTTCTCGCCGCGGACGGTTTTGGGAAACAGGCGCCGCACGAGCTTTTCCACCGCCGAGATCAGCTTCCCGATCCACACGACCGGGTGCGGGATGCTGTGCGGGTCGCCGAGCAGCAGATCGACAAAAAAGCCGATCAGCAGCGCGATGAGATGGTACATCGGTTCTTCACCCCTGCATGGTAAAAATGTATACCGGGTTCTGGCCGGTCATCAGATGGTACGCGCCGGCTTTGCGGCTGCGCGCGGCGGTGAGAGACACCGCCTCCGTTTCGCGAAACGGAAACGCCTTCACGCACTCGGTAAGCTCCGCAACGGATTCGAGCGTTACCGCCGTCGCCACGATGCGCACGCGCGGATTTTTCTCCAGCAGCAGCGCGATGATCTCCTTCATATGGCCGGTCGTCCCGCCGAGAAAGGCGTGCGTCGGCGCGGGGAGATCGGCGCAGGCGTCCGGCGCGGTGCCGGAAACGGGCGTCACATTGTCGGTGTGGAACCTGCGGAGATTTTCGCGCAGGATGTCAAAGGCGGCGTCTTTGCGCTCCACGGCGTATACGCGCCCCCGCCGGGCGGCCATCGCCGCTTCGACGGTGACGCTGCCCGTGCCCGCGCCGACGTCCCAGACAACGGAGTCTTCGCGCAGCGCGAGCTTCGAGAGGCACACGGCGCGGATCTCGCTTTTCGTCATCGGCACACTCTCGGCGCGCGAAAACGCCTCCGGCAGCCCCGCCGTTACGGGCAGCGGTTCGCCGCCGTATTCAATGAGCGCCACGGCGAGACTTTCAAACTGTCTTTCCGAAAGCTCCTCCGCCGTGCCGGTGGTGATGGCCTCGTCGGGGTAGCTCAGATGCTCGCCGACCGAAACACGCGCCGCGCCCATGCCGTTTTCCGTAAGCGCGCGGCAGAGCTTTCCCATGCCGTTTTCGCCGCCGACGAGCGCGAAGACCCGCCGCCCCTGCGCGAGCGGGAGCAAAATCGGCTCGCTCCGGCCGTGGAGCGTAACGGGGAGCACATCCTCGTAAGACGTGCCGAGCCTCGCGCAGAGACAGGAGAGCGAGCTCAGCCCCGGCAGCACCGTGACACGGCAGCCGGCGAGCAGCGGCAGGAGTTTCTTCGTGCCGCTGAAAAAGCCGGTGTCGCCGGACATAACGACCGCGAACGAGCGGTATTCCGGGTGCGCAAGAATGTAATCGCGGATATCCTCCGGCGCGATGGCGGCATGCACTGCCTGTCCGGGCGCGGCGGCGGCTTCGATCATCCGCGCCGCGCCGACGAGACACCCGGCGCGGGACAGCGCTTCGCGCGCCTCGCCGGTGAGCGCGGCGCGGCTGCCGGGGCCGAGCCCCACGACGGCGACCTCCGGCTTTGCGGAAAAGCCGAACCGGCGGCAGAGAAGCTCCACCGTTTCCGCGGCGGAGAGCCCCTCGCGCTGCGGCGGACGGCCGATGATGACCGGCACCGCGCCCGTTTCCGCCGCGGCGGCGATTTTTTCTTCAAATCCTCCGGCGCTGCCGGAGGCCTTCGTTACGAGATACGCTGCGCCGATGCTCCGGAGCATGGCGGCGTTGAGTTCCCTGGAAAACGGTCCCTGCATCGCGAGAATGTGTGCCGGCGGCAGGCCCGCCTCGCGGCAGGCGCGGAGCGAATCCTCCATCGGCAGCACGCGGGCGTAAGCACGCGAAGCGAAATCGCGGACGGACGCAAAGGCGTGCAGCTCCCGGCTGCCGGTCGTAAGCAGGATGTTCCCGTCCACGCGGTCGAGATACTCCGCCGCTCCGGCGGCGTCCTCGGCAAAGACGGCGTTTTCCGGCGCCGCCGTGTCGGGCCGCAGGAGCCGGAGATACTCCGTGTCCGTGCCGGCACAGGTCGCGGCGATGCTCTCGGTGATGCGCTTGGCGTACGGGTGCGTCGCGTCGATGACAAGATCGAAGCGCTCGCGGCGGAAGAGCTCCGCCATCTCCTCGCGCGGCAGAGGCCGCGCGGAAATGTGCAGCCCCTCTCCCTGCGGGAGCAGCGTTTCGCCGTATTCCGTAGCCACGCACACGGTCACGTCCGCGCTCTGCCCGGCGAGAAACTCGGCGATCTCGCGTCCCTCGGTCGTGCCGGCAAATACGCAGAGCTTAGGCATCCGGCACCTCTTTGCGGCGGTAGCCGCGCGGCGTCACCATCGCGCCGCCGATCATCTTCGTCATGGCGTTGCCGATGAACACGGTGCTGAACATATCCACATCGGCATCGCGCAGCGCGCCGAGCGTCATATACTCGCCCGCCTCGCCCTCGCGCCCGATGGAATGCGCCACGCCGCAGGGCCGGTCCTCCGGCAGATACCGCAGCAGGATATCGCACGCCATGCGGAGATTGTCCGGGCGGCCCTTGCTGCGGGGGTTATAAAGCACGATGCCGAGATCCGCCTCGGCGGCGCACGCGAGCCGCTTTTCGATCTTCTCCCACGGCGTCAGCCGGTTGCTCAGACTGATGACGGCAAAGTCGTGCGTGAGCGGCGCGCCGAGCAGCGCGCCGCCGCTGCACGCGGCGGTGAGGCCGGGGATGACCTCGATCTCGGGCTCGGCTGCCTCGCCGCGCAGCTCATAGAGCAGCGCCGCCATGCCGTAAATGCCGCTGTCGCCGGAGCAGATCATCGCAACGGTCTTGCCGCCGCGCGCCGTTTCGAGCGCCATTTCGCAGCGCTCCACCTCGCGCAGCATCGGCGTGGTGAGAAATTCCTTATCCGCGTAGCGCTCCTTTACGAGATCGACGTACACGGTATACCCGACGATCACGTCGCACTCGCGCAGCGCGCGGTCGGCGCGGATCGTCATATTTTCATAGTTTCCGGGGCCGATGCCCACAACAGCCAGCTTACGCAAAGCGCACCTCCCAATGTTCTGCCGCCGCCGCCACGGTCACGCCGCTGCGGGCGGTCTTTTTTACCAATAAAGTTTCGGCGTTTCGGAGCGCGGCTCTCTCGCACACGTTGTCCACGCCGGTGATGCTTTTCACAAATTCCGAAGGGGTGAACTCGCCGCGCACCGCGCGCAGCTCGTCCGCCGTGTAAAACTCCGCGCTCAGCCCCTCCGAGCGGCAGTAGGCGAGAAGCCCCGCCTCCTCCGCCTTGAGATCGATGGACGCGGCGCACTTCACCGCGCGCCGGTCGATGCCGTGCGCGGCGAGCGCTTCGTTCACCGCCGCGCGGATCGTTTCCTCGTCCGTTCCCTTCCGGCAGCCGATGCCGAGACGCACGACGCGCGGGACAAGCCGCAGCGTCTTTGCAAACGGCGTCTTTTCATAGACGCCGACGTATACGCCGAGCGCGCCGGCATCGCCCGGCGCGAGCCCGCGCGGCAGATCCGTCACGACCGGAAAGTCGCTGAGAAACGGCACGTCCCCCTCGAGCACGGCGGCGGACACGGCCTTCGCGAGCGGCAGGCTCGCGATGGCGCAGCCATTCTGCACCGCCCACGCGTCCACGGAGAAGCGGCCGTTGATGTCGGTCGCCGTTGTGATGACCGCCTGCGCGCCGAGCAAGGCGGCAAGCGCTTTGGCCAGCTCGTTCGCCCCGCCGATATGGCCCGAGAGCACGGGGATCACATACTGCCCCAGCTCGTCGAGCACGAGCACCGCGGGGTCGGTCGCCTTGCTTTTGAGATGCGGCGCGACCTCCCGCACGGCGAGCCCGACGCTCGAAACAAAGATCATGGCCTGCACGTCCCCGAAGATCGGCCCGTAAAACTCCCTCGCCGGACGGCCGAGCGGCGCGAAGCCGTCCTCCGCAAACCGCTCCATGGTATACGGCTGTATGTCCCAGTCCGCCAGCGCCGCCATGACGCGGCGCGCCGTGGCGCAGCCGCGGCGGCTGTAGGCGAAGAGCGCGGCGTTCATTCCGTGGCCTCCCGGAACTCCGTGGTGAAGCCGGGATGGTACAAAAGCGAGCGGAGATACTTATCCCCCATGCACTCGCCCACGATGATGAGGCTCGTTTTCGTAAGGCCGTTTTCCGTAACGGTCTTATGCAGCGTCCCGACGGTGCAGCGGAAGATCTTCTCCTCGGGCCACGTCGCCTTGTATACGACCGCCGCGGGCGTGCTCTCGGGGTAGCCGCCCGCAAGCAGCTCGCGCTGGAGCTTTTCGGTGAGGCTCGTGCTGAGGAAGAGCACCATCGTCGCCTGATGCGCGGCGAGCGCCGCGATGGACTGCTTTTCCGGCACCGGCGTCCGGCCCGGCGCGCGGGTGATGATGACGGTCTGGCTCACGTCGGGCAGCGTGTACTCCGTTTTGAGCGAGGCCGCCGCGCCGCAGAACGCGCTCACGCCGGGGCATACGTCGTAGGCAATGCCGAGCTTGTCGAGCTCGTCGAACTGCTCGCGCACCGCGCCGAAAATGCTCGAATCGCCGGTGTGGAGACGGACGGTCGTTTCCCCCGCGGCCTCGGCCTTTCGGATGGCGTCGATGACCTGCTCGAGCGTCATTTCGGCGCTGTTGTAAATGCGGCAGTCCTTCCGGCAGTACGCAAGCAGCGCGGGGTTCACGAGACTTCCGGCGTAGATGACCACGTCACACTCGCCGAGCAGCTTCGCTCCCCGCACCGTGATGAGATCGGCAGCGCCGCTGCCGGCTCCGACAAAATGTACCATACGATTTCATTCCTCCATGATCTTTTTGAGAAGCGCCAGGGCGTTTTCGCTCTGCCCCAGAACGCCGTATTCCTTGGAAAACATCAAAAGGCCGACCTCCATGCCGTCCGCGCGGTGCGAAAGATGGAAGAGCGCCCTTTCTGTGACGCGCGCGAGCGCAGGGGCGTCCCGACCGCATTCGCGCAGGATGCGCACCGCGTCGTCGCACGCGGCGCAGTCGAGTATCTCGCGGATGTGCTCCGCGTCCACGCCCGCCGCCGCGGCGTGTGCGGCGAGGATCTCCATGCGGCAGTCGCCGTATTTGGAGTGGGTGTTCATCATGCCGCCCGCGGTCTTTACGAGCTTGCCGACATGCCCGACGAGCAGCGCGCCGCGAAAGCCGAGCGCGCGGCAGATATCGAGCGCGTCGCCGAGGAAGTTGGAGACCTGTACCGCGGTATTCAGATCGACGTCGAGATTCTGCCGGATGAAGTCCGAGCCGTAGTTGCCGGGCGTGAGCAGGGCGTATTCCTTCCCCATCGCGCGGCGCTGCCGCAGCTCCACGCGGATGGTCTCCACAAGCGCCGCTTCGCTCATCGGCTCCACGATGCCGGTCGTTCCGAGGATGGATATCCCGCCGACGATGCCGAGGCGGGGGTTGAACGTCTTTTTCGCGAGAGTCTCGCCCTCGGGCGCGGAGATGACCACGTCCAGCCCGCCGGAGGAATCCGTGAGCGCCATGACCTCCTCCACGTTCTCGCGGATCATCTGCCGCGGCACGGAGTTGATGGCGGCGTTCCCGACCGGCTGGTCGAGCCCGCGCTTTGTCACGCGGCCGACGCCCTCGCCGCCGTCGATATGCACGCCCGGCTCGTCCGTCCGGCGGACCGAGGCAAAAATGAGCGTGCCTTTCGTCACATCGGGGTCGTCCCCGCTGTCCTTTTCGATGGCGCAGGAGACGCTGTCCGCGCGCATCGTGATCTCACGCACGGCGAGCTCGAGCCGGATGCCCTTCGGCGTATCGAGCGTGATGGTCTCCTTCCTCCGGCCGGTGAGCAGCATCCATGCCGCCGCCTTGGCCGCCGCCGCGGCGCACGAGCCGGTCGTATATCCGAGCCGGAGACGCTTGCCGTCCTTTTCGATATACTGTTCCATATTACCGCAGGATCTGATAGAGCAGCGCGTTGCAGATGGCGGCGGCGACGTTGCTGCCGCCCTTGCGGCCGCGGGCGATGATGTGCGGCACCGGGGAATCGAGGAAGAGCTCCTTGCTCTCCACCACGTTCACGAACCCGACCGGCACGCCGATGATGAGCGCGGGGTCGAGCTTTCCCTCTTCGATGAGGCCGTGCAGCGCGATGAGCGCTGTGGGCGCGTTGCCGATGGCGAAAATGCACTTCCCCGGCAGCTGCGCCGCCTTCTCCATGGAGACGATCGCGCGCGTGACGCCGCGCTCCTTCGCCTCGGCGGCGACGTCCGCATCGGACATGAAGCAGTGCACCTCGCCGCCGAGACGGCCGAGGATCGTTTTGTTGATGCCCGCTTTCGCCATCTGCGTGTCCGTGACGATGTGGCAGCCCGCGCGGAGCGCGTCGAGTCCCTTCGTCACGGCGTGCGCGGAGAACACAAGATTCTGCACATAGTCAAAATCCGCGGTCGTGTGGATAACGCGCTTGATGACAAGCTCGTTTTCCTCCTCGAGCTTCGTATCGCCGAGCAGCTCGGTGATGATGGCAAAGCTGCGCTTTTCAATGTCCATGGGTTTAATATTTTCCATCATGGCGGTGTTTCTCCTTTATACAGGCGTCATAAAAGCTGTAAAGAAATTCCAGGTTGGAATAGAAATGAAAATGCGGATAGCCCGCATAGAGCGTATCGGAGGCCACTGCGCACTCCCAGCGCCGTCCCGTCGGCTTTTCGGCGGCAAAGGCGTCGCCGGGGCAGGTGCAATCCCAGTGGTGGAACTCGTGCGCGGCGATCTCGCCTCCCGTGCGGCAGAGAAGATTGTCCTTCTTCGCGCGCAGCGTCACATACCCGAAGCGGGTGAGCTTTCCGGTATCGAAGCATGTCCCCGGCAGGAAGCCTGCCATGGGCTCATCGCCGATGGCTTCGGTGAGATACATGAACCCGCCGCACTCGGCGATGCACGGCACGCCCCGCTCCAGCGCCGCGCGGACGGACGCGCGCATGGAGGCGTTTTCGCCAAGCTCCTTCGCGTACAGCTCCGGATACCCGCCGCCGAGATAGAGCCCGTCGATATTCTCCGGCAGCGCGCCGTCGGTGATCGGGCTGAACGGCACGAGCTCGCCGCCCATCTCCCGCACGGCGTCAAGACTGTCTTCATAATAAAAGCAGAAGGCGTTGTCCCGCGCAACGGCCAGCCGGATCTTCTCCTTCTTCGGCAGCACGGCGGGCGTATAGTCCAGAGGCTCGGCCTCGTGCGCGAGCGCGAGAAGAGCGTCGATATCCAGCGTCTTTTCCGCCTGCGCGGCGAGCGTCTGCATCTTTTCGCGGAGATCTCGGATCTCCCCCGCCGTCACGAGCCCCA
>OGDY01001276.1_pt1 | contig 29273 bp, 33 predicted proteins | sample 1570341 | NCBI WGS metagenome assembly OGDY01 (sample SAMEA2581972, study PRJEB24529) | metagenome | biome: Human gut stool | place: China | collected 2011 | reverse complement strand
TCCAAAGTCACAGTTAGCTATAGTCATCACATATGGATTCTTCTCCAGGATTCCATAATCAAATGAAATGGAAGGACATTTCTCGTAAGCAACTCTTCTAGTGTAGATAGTATCCTCCGATAATTCTTCACTAAAGATTCTCCATACTTCAGGAAGATCTCTCGAGAACGCATCATGGAATGCCTCTACAGTTCCCATGAATAGTCCAGAATTCCAGTGAAATTTCTTAGAGTCCAGATATTCCTGAGCAGTTTGATGGTCAGGCTTCTCCTTGAACTTCTCTACTCTAGTTAGTATTGATTCACACTTTAATTCAGATTCCACTTGGATGTATCCATATTCAGTACATGGATATGTGGGTTTAATCCCTATGATATGGATTGAATCCAATTTAGTGGATTTCATGTAGGAGTCTAGTACAGAGTAGAACTTATCCAGATTAGTAATTCTATGGTCAGCAGGAGTGACCATCACTTTCGCTCCTTCTTCGTGAATCCTAGTCACTGCATAAGCTACTGCTGGTGCAGTATTCCTCATAATAGGTTCTCCTAGAATCTGTTTATCATCTAATTCAGGAATCGAATCTCTAACTAGATCAGTGTACTCGATATTTGTGACTACTAAGAAATTCTTTACAGGAATACCATAGTTCTTGAATCTCTCAAATGTATCTCTGATAAGAGTCCTGCCAGTTCCTAGTATATCCAGAAATTGCTTAGGTTTCTCCTTAGTACTTAATGGCCAGAATCTACTTCCTATTCCTCCAGCCATTATAACGCAATATGTATTATTCTTTAGATTCATCTCATGAAAGAAGTTCTAACAAGTCATCATATACTTTATTGTACTTGCTATTATTCTCTACTAACTTGCTGACTGTAGTTTCAGATCCTATAGAATAACCATAAGGTTTTCTATCGAGTCCTGATAAGAAAAGTTCAGCTTGTCTGGTAGTAGAGAATCCTCTAGCTTTCTTTAGGTCTTCGGTCCAACGTTTTCTATCACTTTCAGTCGAAAGGAAGATGAATCTCCGATTGTCTAATGATAACTTGTAGATATAATACATAATTTAAATCTCCGACTTATTAGATATTAGGATCCCTAGTCTATACCCAGGTTTCTTTGATACTGAATAGCGATAGCATTCACCTAGAATCTGTCCGTCTGTCATGCTAAGGACATAATCGCTATCATCAGCTATAATAACTCCAGATAGTGATTCGATCACTCCTAAGAGTTTCCTCATATCTTTAGTCCTTGATTCTATGAATTCCTTCTCAGTAACTAATTTCTCAAGTTCATCCTTACTAGATTTCAGGATAGAATCTAATTGTTCTTGACTAGTGATCAGAATCTCGTTTCTACCTGACTCTACCTCGTAGAGATTCAGATCCTCATAAGAATCATACTTTTCTGTAATTATACAGTAAGGAGCTTTAGTATCAGGCACCTTAGACTCAGCTAAAGTTAGTTTGTAATCTGGTAAGAGTGTCTGAGCCATATCGTAGAAACTCTTGAATTGAGATTTCGATCTCAGGCCCATAGTGTAGATAAATATCTCAGTATCATTAGATCCTGCTACACATTTAATCATAAGTTCAGGGTATGCTGATCTCAGCTCACCTAAAATTCTTATTAATTTCATATTGTTTGATGTATTTAGTTTGTTCATGATTAAGGCCTAGAAGCTAAATTCCCAGTGTTTTCTTGAGTTCGTTGTTGGATACGATCCTTACTTTAGTATCTGAATTTATGACATGTTTCTTCATAAGAAGATTATATGTTGACCTACTTGTGATTATCAAGCAATCTGGAGTAATAAACTCAGAGAACTTTCTGTACTCATAAATATGTCTTATTCCTTCATGGATATATAATACTAGTTCATTAGTAACTAGTAGACTATCTAGTATCTTCATGTACCCGAAATTCTTGTTATAGCTGGATATATACCAATTCAGTATCAGATGAAGTCTATTCACTTTTATTCTGTCAGGACTGAAAGGATTATCATCGTACGTAGTAGCCATTCTATGGCAGTCTATTATCATCAGGCTTATCTCCGAATCCCTCTTTACCACGAAATCTACATGATCTCCTATCACTTTAAGAGTTCCTATCTTAGAATTTATCATAGATAAGGTTGAGTCATCGTTTGATACTGTTAATTTATCAACTCTGCTATGAGTAAATTCTGATATAGTAGGAGATGACATAATGCCTATGATACAATTAGTAATACTGAGGGCACAATTAAATGCCAGTACCTGCAGATTATTTATGACTGAATCTGATATATGATCATCATGGTTGATATCTTCAGTGCGGGTTATAGACACCTCATTAGAAGTTACATGATCTATCTTTGTTGATAAGTTTATAATATTCACTACTGAAGATTCTACATTGCTGAGATAAAGATCTATGAGACTATCTTTGATCCCCGATAGATAAAGACTATCAAATTCAGAGTTCTTTATAAGTATATCATTATTAGTATTATAGTAGTATGACATACTCAACTCTAGTCTAGGATGCACTTCTCCTATTATCTCGTTGATAATATTATGGTCCTTAGAGTTAATTATTTCTAATGACTCACTAGGGAGTCCTAGGACTTCACTGATCCCTACACATATATCGCAATCTCTGATCGACAGATTCTCAGTGGTCATTCGATTTAGCACCTTATTATCTATGATCATAGAATCCAGAGATATATCAGTGCACTCGAATGTAGGCATTCTATCATACATCTCAAAACTACTGAGGACTAAGTGCTTGACTTTCATGCCTTTTACTCCTAGTAGCTCTGATCGTGAATTTAACTCAAGATGGCTTATTTTATTATTATCTCCTAGTAGGAATACTTCGCCATCTGTTACTTCTAATCTTTTTATATCAGTACTGGATACTACTGTTACACAGGAGTGGTCATATATCTCTAGTGAAACGAGAGGTTGGAGCACTCTTAGATTCAGGAAGCTATCTGATCTAACGATGAGAGATTTCACTTCAGGATGATAATAATCCAAGTTTACCTCATCTCCCATACTTACCTTATTGAATACTAGACTCCTAAAGTAGATATCTTGATGAAGATAAATTAAGTCATCATACTCTGATATTATTAACTCACCAATTCTGGAGTACTTTAGGACTTCTCTAGGAGATAAGTTCTTCCCAATAACCTCCAGTACTCCTCGATTGAATCTATAAACCTTTGGATCTGTAACCCCATTGATTATGAAGAGTTCCATAGTAGACATGTAATCTAGTAGATACTTCTCCACTAGCCTACTGATCTTTTCAGGGACTCTCTTTGATGATCCTTTTATCCTCAGATAAAATCTTGATTGATCAGGATAAATCTCTACATCGACCTCATGGGATTCTAGAATCCTAGAGTGTATAATCGATAGATCTTCATCCATGATTACTTTCACTGAGAACTTTACCTCATCAGGTGCCAGTGCCTGCCCATTTCTCAGTGCATTAGCATACTTATTATAATCAGATGATTTTAGAAAGTTTGATCTATAATATAATCTCCCTTCAGGAACTCTCTGATCCATTAAGTTAAGATTGTATACATATACTTCTTCAATTATCATGACAAGAAATTTTTATTATATCATATCTTATCTTCATTCAGGATTAAGGCTTAGAACGGTTAGTTACTTAGGATGAAGTAAAAAAAAAAGATAGAGGCAATTGCCTCTATCTTCCTACTTCAATTCGTTATGAATTTCAGTCACGTCTCCGAATTCCTTGTCGAATTCTACGACCAACTTTTCGAATGTTAATTTCTTGAGTTTAGTCAGAAGTTCGTCTATTTTGTCAGGAGAGTATCCCTTGATGATAGATACCTCTCTTGCTGCATGAAGGAGGAAGTTCTTATTCTCCTCATCCAGATTTACATCCACGATTATAGAGTTAGTCTCTTTATCGACTGTAACTCTACTCACTTTGGAGTTCATCATCTTTCCTCAATTCTTTAAGAAATTCTTCGTCTACAGGATTCAAGCACGTTACTGCACTCATAAAGTCCTCCTTCAGGTACTGGAGTCCATTGAATACAATTACCTCATGCTTTCTTGTCCATACTTTGTTGCATTTTTCGAACCCTTCTTCAGTTATGAATCTGGGATCCGAGACCTCTCTGATCTCTACTACACTGATATAGGAAGATTTCAGAGTGAGATCTAACTTCTTGGTGAGCCTCTCGATATCAAGTACATATCGTTCACCATCACCAGGGTTGCTAGATACACTGATACCTTTCAGAGAATTTCCCACTTTAATCACAAGCAGGATACTCCTGGTATTCAGTTTCAGTAATTGTCCTTCCTTGATAGTAGGGTACTTGTTCCTGTCAAGTTCTACTACCACTTCTTCTGCTGAATCTCGATTCAACGTAGCTCCTACGTGATTCCCCCAGAATTCAGCAGCTTTATGTTCACTGAAATAAACTACTGAGAAGTCATCATAATCCTCCACTTGAGATACAGGGATCACCTTAATGGTGGATCCGATCAACTGGAGTTTATGAGTGACTTGGACCATCTCTCCGTTCTTGTAGATAGTCCTCAGTGCTTGGGATTTCACGAATCCCATATGATCCGGAGTGATATTCTTTGTATCATCCAGGATCTTCATCTCTCCCTCTTTGGATCTTGTTCCATTGAGGAGAGATCTCAGTCTCATGCTTGCATCGTGAGGTGACTTGTATCTTTGACTAGTCACTTTCTGACTTTCAGGGATCATCATGAGCATCTGAGTTTTCGTATCTTCCTCAGACAGTACTTTATTATTGATTGATACTTTTAGGCCAGTGAGTTCTTCCCAGAACTTATCAGCCTCAGTCTGAGTTTTAAATTTGTGAGTAAGAACTTTACCTGCATTTCCTTTGCAGGTTATCTCCCGATCACGAAGACTCAGCACATGAGTCTTCTTTCCATCCTGGAGTCGATCCGCATCACTATAGAATCTGTATGCAGGAAGTTCTTTATAAGTTTGAGGAGCAAAAGTAATAACTGCTCCTTTCATATCCTTTCTTACAGGACTGTTAAGTCTTGCTATCAGATTAAGATCTGATTTTCTCGTAAGTTTCTTTTTTCTGATCGTTTTCTCTTTAGTTTCCATGTTACTTTTAAATTTAAGTTGGTTATTTATATCTCCATTCATAAGGGTTTGAAGGGTCGAATAAAGAAGAACTGAGGAGAATTCTCCTCAGTCCTATCAGTCATTCACCGACGACTCTTAATCTCTTCAGTAATCATGGTGATCTTAGTCCCTATGTATGCATCCCAAGCATCCATGGATCTCTTCCAATCTCTATATACTAATGCTTTCTGAAACTTTATATCGAATCCGAAAGTAGTAGATACAGGTTGAATATATCCTACATAGATTCGATTATCATACAGCATCACCATATTATAAACTGGATCATTTATCTTCTGAAGTAGCATCCCTATCTGTTTCTCATTCGTAGTGTATCTCTGAACAACTGCAAATTGAGTCTCAGGAGAATACCTAGTTAAGAAGTGATCGGTGATGTCATGAAACTTCACTATATTCCCATGTTTCTTATCGGGTTTGGTTATTTCCTTCAGAATCTTACTACAGTCACCTACCATAGTAGTCCTGATGGGACAATAAATTCCATCAGGATCTTCTACTGGTATGAAGGGTCTCCACCTAGTTCTCATTTCTTCTTGATTAACTTGATTACTTCAGGTACTATAATAACCGGACTCGCCAATAGGAACAATACTCCCCAAGTCGTGAGACTCAAAGGTTCAGTTCTAAATGCTTCACCTCCGAATTGAACTATGCATATTGTACAGATCAATATGAGTACTGATATGAATACGAATACCCTATTGGAGAATAATCCATCAAAGATAGATCTTCCTTTTCCTAGCACTCGTGCATTAAAGAGATTCATCCATACCAGGATCATAAAGAACGCAAACAATTCACTGAGATTTAATTCAATCCCAGGAATGAATTTGTACCTCATGTCAAGGATCATCGTTACCATTATAGTAAAGAAGATCCCTCCTACAATGAGGATCGATCGTCCCAACTCCTTAGTGATAATGAATTCCTTGGGATCTCTGGGCTTCTCTTTCATGACTGAATTATCAGCTCCACTAGTAGATAATGCTAACGAGGCTAATGTATCCATTACTAGATTGATGAATAGCAACTGCATAATAGTGAAGGGAATTTCAATCCCTAAGAATGGACCCACTAATGCAGTGAGACAGCATGCTACATTCACTACCAACTGGAAGTACAGGAAGCTCTGGATATTCTTATACAGACTACGACCATACTTCACTCCCTTCACGATCGATGGGAATGAGTCATCCAGGAGTACGATGTCCGAGGCCTCCTTCGCTACAGAAGTTCCTGACCCCATAGCGAGTCCTACGTTAGCATGATTTAATGATGGAGCGTCATTAACTCCGTCACCAGTCATAGCTACGACGTATCCTAGCTCCATAAACTTCTTCTCAATGCGAAGTTTATCCTCAGGTTTACAACGAGCTATAACATTAGGGTACCCACATGTAGGATCTCCCCATGCATACTTGTCGAAGTCCTTAGCTTCAATAGCCCATACCTTTGAGTCCTTAGACTCATCATAGTAATTCTGAATATTAGGATCTACATTTGGGATAGGATTCCTCTTCACTATTCCTTCTCCCTGAAGTCTTCTACTAAATCCTGCCTGACGAGCTATCTCAGTAGCTGTGACTAGATTATCTCCAGTCATCATGACTACATCAATGCCTGCATCATAGCAATCCTTAATAGCCTGAGGAACATCAGAACGAATAGGATCCTCTATGAAGCAGGTACCATTGTAAGAGATAGTCACTTCAGGAGTAGGATCATCTTTCCTTTGGATAGTAGTAATGGATGCAAATGAGATAGCACGACGTCCTTTCTTCTGCTGCTCTTCTACTCCTAGCAATTTAGTAAGTCCACAGAGCTGAGCTATTACTTCAGGAGCTCCTTTATAGTACTTAACTGTCTTATTTCCATTCATCTTCACTTCAGTCATCATGAACTTACTGGTAGAGTTAAATGGAGTCTGACTGATTACTTTAGTACCTTGACGCATGGATTCATAGGAAGTGCCACAGTTCAGTGCATACCTAAGTAGAGCTCCCTCAGTAGGATTTCCTACAGTCTGTCCCTTGTCATCCAGTGATGCAGTACTATTAATGCAGATATTATTCAGAATAGCTGACATATCTGATTTCAGTACTTTCATTCCATTCTTAGGACCTGCAGCATGAACTACTGACATCTTATTCTGAGTGAGGGTGCCTGTCTTATCAGTCATGATAATCTGTACTGCTCCTACTGTCTCACATGCATGCATCTTCTTGACTAAGTTATTATCCTTAATCATCTTTTTCATCGAGTATGCAAGTGAGAGAGTCACTGCCAGCGAAAGACCCTCAGGCACTGCTACGACCACTAGAGAAACAGCTATCATGAGGAACATCAGGCATCTTTGAGTTATCTGCATCCAGTCCATACCTGCATATTCACCTAAGATGAAGAATCTAGCAAATAATGCTACTACTAAGATACCAGCGATCCAGAATGCTACTTTATTAATAAGCTCAGCTAATCCGTTCAGCTGTTTATTCAAAGGAGTTTCTTCTCCTGTGATCTCAGTAGCTGCTCTGGCAGTTTTGCCTATCTCAGTATTATCTCCTACTGAGCATATTTTAGCTATACACGATCCCTCTGAAATGATAGTACCTTTCAGTACTAAATTCTCAGGATAAGTCCCTGTCTTGGAGTTAGAAGTAGACTTCTTAACAGGCACTGATTCTCCAGTCAGGCAGGACTCATTTACTTTTACATCCACTGAATCTAGGATGATAGAGTCAGCAGGAACTTCCTCACCACTCTCCAGGATGATTATGTCACCTACTACTAGATCTTTCTTAGGAACGTACTGAGTTACACCATCTCGGACTACCTTTACTTTAGTATCGTCATCCACTTTATTTAGGATATCGAACTCACTCTGAGCACTCCACTCCTGCCAGAATGCAATTCCAGTAGCAAGGAGTACTGCTATGATAATACCGATAGGCTCGGTGTATTCGTTCTTCACTACACCGATGATAATCGATAGGACAGTAGCTACTAGAAGGATCTTGATGATAGGATCATCAAATTTACTAAGTAGTACTTTCCACCATGGATCACGTTCTGGAGGAGTCAGGATGTTCTGACCATTCTCTAATCGTGATCTTTCGACTTCATATGAAGTCAGTCCTTTAAATTGTTTCATGAGGTTCAGTTTGTTTAATCATACTCGTTATCTATTTCATCATGGAGTTTCCTCCAATCCTCGTCAGTTGACTCCATATCATCGCTGGAATCGCCTACGAGGAATCCCATGAGATTCTCTGGAATCGCTTCCTTAAATCTGAAAGGAAGATCATCATAATCTTCTGCCTCTTCAAGTATTATTTTGAGACACCTCATCGCTGCTAGTTCAGTGAGTGCCCACTCTATACTGCCATTGAATGCAGTACTCATCATTCCTTCGAATACTTCTTTATGTAATTTCATCAGTTTGAGTATTAGATAAAATAGAGGAAGGGTTTAGTATCCTTCCTCTACTAATCGATTTAGATACTTTCAAGTTCATGAGTAAGATTTCCAAAGATAAGTTCTGCTCTATCTCTGGTATAAACTCCTACCACTAAACCATCCTTTGTCACAATGATGTCTCCTTCAGAAAGGAGTACTTCCCTATCCTGATCATCACTATACTCAACATGTACTCTAAAGAGTCCATGATCAACTTGTTCGAATGTATTGATAGATTTCTCAATGAGATTAAGATTATAGGGAGTACCTGTGAACTCTAAGAATCTAAACTTTACTTCCATAATTACATGGGCATAGCCATTTGATGCTGGCCTGCATCAGTCTTTTCTTCAGGATGATCATATACTGCAGCTTCTGTAGTGATTATCATGCCAGCTACAGATACTGCATTCTCGAGAGCTACACGAGCTACCTTCGTAGGATCGATGATACCCTTCTCACGAAGATTCCCATAGGAATCAGTACGAGCGTCATAACCGTAGTTGTGACAACACTCAGTATGAGTATTCATGATCTTATCCACTACGATTTCCTCAGGAACTCCTGCGTTCTTGCAGATTTGACGAAGAGGTGCAGACATAGACTCCTTCAGGATCATCATACCAGTGATCGTATCCTGCTCCATATCCTTAGATACATTCAGAATCTCACTAGCATGGAGATAAGTGACTCCACCTCCAGATACGACTCCTTCCTCGAGAGCTGCACGAGTAGCACAGAGAGCATCATCGATACGATCTTTCTTCTCTGCCATCTCAGTCTCAGATCCTGCACCTACATAGATGACAGCTACACCTCCTGCAAGACGAGCGATACGTTCATGCAGTTTCTCCTGATCATACTTGTTGTCAGTGCTATCATGCTGAGCACGAAGTCCTTCTACATACTCCTTGAGTTCATCAGAATCACCTGCACCTCCAGTGAGAGTAGTATCATCCTTGGTTACAGTGAGTTTCGTACAACTTCCGAGCATGTCAAGAGTAATATCCTCAAGTTTCATACCCTTCTCCTCACTGATGAAGGTGCCTCCAGTTACCTGGGCAATATCCTCCAGCCAATGCTTACGATTATCACCGAATCCAGGAGCCTTTACTGCCACTACAGGGATGTTCCCTCTCATACGATTGACTACCAGAGTAGTCAAAGTATCACCTTCGAAGTCCTCAGCGATAAGGAGAAGAGGCTTACCTGCTTTCAGAGTATTCTCAAGTACATTGATGATACTCTTTGCAGATGAAATCTTCTTATCATAGATAAGAATGGAAGGGTTGTCGTACTCAGCTATCATCTTCTCAGGATTTGTCACGAAGTACGGAGATACATATCCTTTGGGGAACTGAAGTCCATCTACCACACTGATCGAGTCATCAGTTCCTTTAGCTGCCTCTACAGTTACGACTCCTTCTTTTCCTACTTTCTCAATAGCATCAGCTATGAGATTTCCGAGATCAGAATCATTGTTTGCAGAAATAGTAGCTATCTGACGGATCTTAGTCATGTCATCTCCTACCTCCTCAGAGAAGGATTTGATGACATCTACATACGCAGAGCATGCATGATCAAGTCCTTTCTTGATCAACATAGGGTCAGCTCCAGCTACGATATTCTTCATAGCTCTTTTCACGATAGCTTGTGCCAGTACAGTACCAGTAGTAGTACCATCACCTGCATCATCAGCTACCTTCTGAGCTACGGATTTAATCAGCTGAGCTCCCATATCTTCTACGGGATCTACTAATGTAATTTCACGCGCTACAGATACACCATCCTTTGTAATTTTGGGAGGTTGTCCAGGAGTGGACAGTGCTACATTACGACCCTTAGGACCCAATGTAACTTTTACTGCATCTGCGAGTTTGTTAACTCCATTTAGGATGCCTTCTCTGGCATCCATTGAGAATTTAATGTCTTTTGCCATTATATCTTAATAGATTATTTAGTTTGTTCACTTAGCAGTAGACTCCTTTTACATCATCACAGTCTACTACTTTGATATCATACTCAGAAGTGGACTCTATGAGAAGTCCTGAGAATTTGTTAATAATAACCTGAGATCCATTTACTATATTAGGATCCATAGGTTTCTTAGGAGTTCCAGGTCCTGCAGATATTACTGTAGCCTCTTGAACTCCAAGATCCTTCTCAGATTCTTCTGCACTGATTATGAGTCCACTCTCCAGAGTTTCTTCTTTCTTCTTCTGAATCTTCACTATTACTGACGATCCAGTAGCTTTAATCTCCTTCATGAATTAAGTTTAAATAAAAGACAGTGGGAATCCCTGTATAAAGAACTCCCACTGTCAAGGTGATAATTAGTTACTAGAACTGGATGCCGCACTTATCAGCGATCTCCTGCTCCATTTCGTCGATTTCACCATCGGCTCCGGCTTTCTCCTTGAACCATGCGATTTCCTCTTCATCGACTTTCCCATCCTCCATGATGTGGGCTACGATGGCTTCTACGAAGAACTTCTTGAAGTCATCGCAGAGCTCCTCAGCCTTGTCCTTCAGTTCGAAAAGATCGTTGGCCTCGTCACGGTCAATCTTGCCATCCGCCAAGAGTTCAGCTTTGATAGCAGCAGTTTCCTCAGCGTCAATGACGCCATCCTTAAGAATTAATTCTTTGTTCATTTTTACTAAAGTTTTTGTAAGTTTGTCCAACTTTTTAAGGATTGTTGGTATCCTGAACTTCCCATGCATAGATGACACATATCTCGATGCGGTGCTTGCTGGAAGTCCTACCGAAGTTATATACAACGGAGCTTTGGATTTCCCTCTATAAACTTTCTCGCAGTAGTCATCAGATGTGCCGTGAACAGACTTAGCAATCCCTATGATAGGAGTACTGCTATGAATTTCTTGGTACAGATGAGCTCCGAGCCCAGATTTGATAGTGGGAATATGATCCTCATAAAGATAGGCATATCCATCTATCAGTATGAAGTCATAGTTCTTAGGATCCAGTTGAAATTTCTTCAGTAGACTCAGTATGCAGGGGAGTTCACGTTTATAGAATTCTCCAGGAACGTAATCAGACCTTGTATCAAAATAATAATCCACATAGGTCCTATACGGTTCAGAGTCATTCCACGAACTGAACTCTATTCCGACTGTTTTAGCATACGTATCAAAATAATATGTATCTAGTGCTAGGAGTTTCATTCTTCTCCTTTTCTTTCTAATAGTCACTAGTTGCCATATTGAATCTCTTTGAGAATTTACGGAGTATATTCCGATACTTCTCAAAGTTCCTGGGAGTGAAGTTTATCATAACGTAACATCCTTCAGAATGATCTACGATATCTTTGCATCTCAGATCATCTAGCATAGGAGTTATGTCAGATATATCGTCACTATTCACACCTTCAGATAGTAGATACCCTACAAACATGTATAAGTGAGTATCACTCATGAAGATGAATTCGAGTTTGGCTGATGTCCTAGCTGACTCAGGATCTGATAGATTCTCTGCTAAGTCCTTATACGACTCGTACTTAAACTTAAAGTCAGTGAAACATATCATACTCCTTAGAGTATTTGAGGTACATCGTTTCTCGCAATGTCAGCGATAGACTGCGAGTTGCTAGTAAGTCCGACTGCTTTGAATCTCCACTCACCATCTTTCTTGTAGCTGACACCTAAGATGACAGCTTCCTTCCCATTGAACTCAGGACCGTTGGCGATATTATACTTGGCCATGATCTCCTTCACGTCTGTAGGTTTTCCAGAGTCGTTAGTGTAGATTCTAGCACTGGCGAACGGAATGTCATCGAACTTATGATGACGATATGAATTCAGTATAAATACCAAATTCGTCACTTTGGGATTCAGAAGGTTGAACTGAACTTTGATAATCTCATTATCCAGTCCATCATCACCATCTGCATCTCCAGTCAGGTCGTCACCACTATGTCTGATCGCTCCGTCGTTAGATGTCAGATGACCGAAGTACACTTTATCTATGAGATTTTTGTTATCATCATAGATAAGTACTGAAGCATCGAGATCGACAGCTTCTTTCGAAGCTCCCATTCCAAAGATGCCTTTCTTCTCGATCATTCCCCAGTTAATACCGAAGAATACATGATCCACTTTTGAACCATTCTCAGTCTTACTGAGATTGATCCGTCCACCTTTCTCCAGTTTGATCATAATGGTTAGATGTTAGAAGGTCCTGCATCCAGTCCGTACTTCTGAACAAGACTGGATAGAGTAGCTTTGTCGCCTTGTCCGATAGCTTCGAACTTCCACTCTCCATTGTGCTCGTAGATACTGCAGAACTCGATCTGAGTATTCATACTTGCATCCTCTTCGAGATCATAGACAAGTTCGGCTACATCGGAGTCTCCGTAGTAGAGACGTGCCTTTGCATTCCGAACCTGACCGAAGTTCTGACCACGATTGATACCCTCATGGATATTCATCACGATCAGGATCTTCTTGACTCCAGGATTCAGTTTAGTTACATCAACGATGATGGTCTCATCGTCACCATCACCTTCTCCAGTGCGATTGTCACCAGAATGAGTGACTGCTTTCTCAGGATCCTGCAGGTTCCCATAGAATACGAAATGACCTTCATCCAGGCACTTGTGAGGAGGATTCTTTGCATCCAACTCTAGTGCCATGGCATCGAGGTCAAACTCCGTACCAGGGACTTGACTTGCATCCCAAGAAAGGCCGACTCTGAATTTAGTCTGACCTTTGGCGAGATTCACTTTCTCACCTTTGACAAGATTAATTGCCATAATTAGTTTGTGATTTAATTAGTTTATAAAATAGGGATGTAGTTATCATCCAAATAGAGTTTCTTACTTCTCAGTTACAGACTCAAACCATTCACGAGGAATGATTTCTTTCTCGAATTCAGTTAACTCATCATAGCTGCTAATATCAGCTATTGAGTAGTTCAGGTGATCAGCCAGGATATCTAATGTATCAGGACTGATCATAAGTTTTGATTTATCGATTTTCATTGAGTTTGTACTAGAGATTGTCGAATTCACTCTCCAGGTCCTCCGTAGATACTGGAGTTTCATTGTTGATCTCTGCATTCACTTCAGCACGAATTGTCTCCTCATTCATACGAGAAGTAAGTTCGTTCTGAATAGATTTGATCTTATTCAGAGACTCTTGTACTTGAAGCTGAGGAATCGATACTACACATTCCAGATCAGCTTTTACCATCTGGAGTTCAGTACGATCCATATCATACTTAGCTTCAGCTGTATCGAGAGCCACCTCGATCTTAGTAATAGTTCTCTCCACTTGTTTGATTCTTTCAGTGGCAGTCTTCTTCATATCGAGGAATCGAATAGCATTTTCTTTGTACTTTACGATCTCTCCTCCTTCAGAAGATTTAGACTCCTCCCATTTCTTCTTAGCCATACGAGCTTTACCCTCCAGTTTACCTGGATCATCCTTTAGTTTAGGAAGTTGGATCTCCTTTAAGTTCTTGAGAGTCAATTTCAGTTGAAATCTGGATTCCTTGTAAGAACTCTCAAGAGCTCTGAGAGCATCATCTACTTCCTGCATAGCTTCCTCTTTCATGACCTGAGGAGTTCTGGCAGCTCGTGCAGCATCTCTTGCATTCTTTCGGAACATAGTGCCGAAACTACATGCGATTTGTTCCATCGAAGATCTCTGATCCGACGTCTTCGACTTTCCTGTTTTGTACTTGATGAACATGTAAATGATCACCAAAAGTACGACGGTAACAATAAGTGTAATCATAAAATTTAATTATTAAAGTGGTTTAGTTGTATTATTTATGTACTTCTTGTCTATTATATCAAGATTAGTTATATCATTCAGTAACTCACTAAAGTTGTTCGATACACTTATTGGACCATCAAACCCATTGGCTATTGACCAGATTGACGACCTCCCATCCTCATGTGAATCTTTTGGAGTCACAGTCAATAGGACTCCTCCATTCTCTATGCTGCAGATCCTAAAATCATCATAAAGAGATCCTTGGCAGGGACAGTTGTTCTTGAAGAATACATACACAAGATCTGTATTTAAATTCAACTTCTTTACCAATTTCTTTACCTTAGGATACAGACTCTTCGTCTTAGATCTTAGTGATCTATCCTGACAAAACCAGTCATACCATCCAGCATCGATTTGAGTCCTTACATCTGGTGAATCATACTTTCCTGAATCGTAATTATTCAGTTGCTCAGTTAATGTTAATCGGGTTTCTTTCATTATTGAGTTTACTTTACTTCAGAATTAAGGTTTCGAACGGTTCCTGAGAGCTTGAGAAAGAAAGAGTAGAGGAATTTCCTCTACTCTATCAACAATGTAACATAGTCAATCCCTACCACCTTAGCCGAATCTCCAGGGTTATAGGATTTATTAGATACTGATTGGATATCAACTATTACTTCTTCAGCATCTAGTGGATGATGTTTTATGACTCCCACTCCCTTACCAGTATCATCGGTACTGATAATTTTTACTGACTTAACTGATAACATGCTCATACTTCTACGTCTCATATGTCTGAAGAAGTTTCTTTCAAAGAGCCTATGAAGTATGAAGTATACTACCAGTCCTATCCCCAAAGACTCTACAAATCCAAGATTTAGGATGACCAATGGGTTTAAGAATCCTACGAAGAAGAATATCACTTCTTTAGTAGGAACTCTCCTACAAAAGTACTGAACTATGGTATCTAGGTCACTGGATCTCAGGACCTGAGTATTAGTATAATATCTAAATAAGAATAAGAAATCCACTAATACTGTCAGTACTATCAGAATAATGTTGTAAATTTCATTCATTATTCCCTGATAATTTCATCTCCTTAAATTTCTTCAATCTTGATCCATATATTGATGATAGAAAGAAGTCAGATGATCTACCAAGATCATCAGAGTTCCAGTCAGGAGATGTAGTTAAATGAATTAGTCCAAGTTTGCTAGGGACTTTATCGGTGGATCTTTGTTTAAAGTACCCTAGAATTATCCCAGATCGATAAGTATCATAACTGAACTCTGGAATAAACTTCTTAATATTATCACCTGCAGTGGCATAGATAGCTGAATTAGATCCATCAGTATCAGAAATCACTGCAGCTCTTATCACTCCTCCATTCAATTCTTGATATGATACTACTTCCAATTTAGTCGACTTTGGATCTACTCCTGACTTATCGAATAAGTGCCTATAAATCGCTAGCTGAGGACTATCTAATGTCATGAAATTCTTAAAATCATCATGATGAATTATGCTCATCGCAGTTATGAGGTCTTCTGAATCCTCCACTACTTGTAATCGATATCTTGTAGTATTCATGTCAGTTTTCATTCATTAATAAGGTTGGCAAGCTATTACAAACCTCTTTTCAGTGAGAAAGAAATAAAAGAAGGGATTAGTCCCTTCTTTCATATGAGTTATTCAAGTAAGTCCATTGAATCTCGTACCTCACTAGGAAGTTCTCTACTAAAATCGTCTACGATACTTCTTATCGAAGATATGCGGTCCTGTAGATCAGTCATATTACGAATGCCCAAATCCGTAAGCCTCTGACTCCTAGTTACTCTGAGAGCCAGATACATCATCACTTGTCCAGGTACGTCATAGTATCCTTCAGTAAGAGAGTCAGGTATCCTGAGGATCTCAGATAATGTCACTTCCTCTAAGACCTCGAGAGGTCCTCCGTATCCTCCTCTATAGCGATTGCATGATCTGTTATATAGGATCTTGAATAACTTGCACTCGGCGTATTGAGAGTTTGATTCACAAGTTATCTTGGCTAATTCTATAGCTTTATGATCATTTATGTAACTAGAGTTGTAGAAGAATTTAGATGTAATCGCTATATCCCTAGAGAAGTTTCCTATGCAGTTCTCCTCTCCCACTACTGGAGAAGTCCTCGTAAGAATATTGAATGCCTCTTTAGTATTTCTGATAGAGTGGTAATAGTAATCTTCCATTCTTCCACCTAACTTTCCAATCTTCTCAGCGAACTCTTTGAAGTCCTTTGAGTTCAGTAAGTCAAGTTTCAGAGATACTGCCAGCAGGAGTCGATATATCTCTTTATTCCCATGGTCCTCTTTATCAAGTACATAGTCGTACAAGAAGACCTGATCGTAAACTGCTGTGATCTTATCAAATAATGATTCATCGTTGTTCAGCAGATACTCATACGTGAGATTTACGAGTTGATGCTCACCAGTTGTTGTCTCGTTAGGAATTTGAGTTCCTATTATAGTATTAGGTTCCAGTTTGGGATCTCCTGACTTTAGATCCTGTATGAGATCATTAATCTTATCGTTAGGAGTTATCTTATAGATATAGTTTGAGATCATATTCTCGATGACAATGCTACGGTTGAATAATTAGTCCCTCTGAATGTGTTATGCACAAAGATATATGAATTATTAGTAAATGAGTACTTACTCAGGATCATCTCACTTGCTTTGATGATGACCTCTGACATGCCATTTTCTAATCCCATACCTACTCTGATTCCTACAGCTACTTTGTTCAATCCTTCAAGAGCGATCCCTTGGTGCATGTAGTCATACAGAACCTGAGTAGGCTCTCCAGATACTGCCAAGTACTGAGTTTCTCCGTTCGGTAGTTTATTAGGTTTCAGGGTATCGAGAGTCTTATATTCCTCACATACCTCCTGAAAGATCTTCAGGACTTCATTCAGCTCTTGTCTTACTTTTCTGTCGGACAGATCTCCTCCAGTTATTTTATTGAATCCCACTTTATCCAGGATTTCTTTTACTTTATCCATTGATTACTTTGATTTTATTATAAGTTTCATCACTTTTCAATTCCATGAGACATCCTAGATAAGGATAATCGAAGAACTCCTCCTCAGTTTGTCCATTCATATCTTCTTCTCCGTACTGAAATCCCCATTTATCATCGAATACACTGAACATAGTCCTTCTAGCTTCTCCATAGTCTGGTGCTAGAATCCTGACATAGTAATTTCCTAAAGGAATTCCATCTTCAGTGTACTGGCAAGTTAAGAATGTAAAGTAGTAAGTTTTCATACTAATTCAGCTTCTCCAGAGATTTCACCGAGTAATTTCTCAAGAGTGAGATCATCGTCCTCAGTGATCCAATCAGTGATGTAGTAGAGCTTCCTAGATCCAGTAATCAATCCGAATAAGATCGGATCTTTCCTACGACGTTCCTCTTCTTCTGCATTCTTCTTCACTTTATTCCGATCTTCTTTCGATCCTACATAATGAAGAATTACATAGTCGTCGAATGCATATAGTTCCTCAGCTTCTTCGAATTTCTTGGTTACCTCCTCAGGGATAGGTTTGTCATAATCTGATAGGTAGGTAAATGCCAATCCCCTCTTAGAGTTCCTAATGAATTCTACTGCTTGGGATTCAGAGATGTATCTGTACTGATGATTACTCAGCTTGTTCTCCGATATTGAGGAGAGAATTTTAGTGATTGCTCTAGTTATGATACGATCAGATCTCTTCAGTCTCTTCAGATTCTCTACGTACTCCATCAACTCTTTGGTCACGGATTCAGGAGCTTCTAGGATTTCGAATGCATCCTTCACCCTATCAAAGAACTCAAGAGCATCAATTTTCTCATCAGTAGGCTTCATCTTACTGAAGAACGACTTCCATGATTTGTAGAGATAAGCCTTGAGTTTTCCAGTCACTGACTTCTCGAACTCTTTCTCAAGATTCAACTCTATCTCATCCCAATAAGTAGAATAATCGACAGGAATCCAATTTAATTTAGAGTTATCAGATCTGAATCCTACCATATCAGGAGTCCCCATTCCTATCGAGATTCCAAATGAGTCACCTTTTATCCTCTTCAGCCAGGTAGCAAAATCAAATTCGTCCTTAGTTATGGACTTCAATCTTTGAGACTCCTTCTTGGCCTCTTCAGTGAATTCTATTTCAGCATCAGCTGAGTACTCAGCTTCTTCATTAGAGTTCAGGATTCGGTCCTGCATTAATCGACTGACTGAATAATCAGGATTGTAGAATACATCGATTTCTCCTGACTCATCGAATCTGTACAGGATCAAAGGAGTATCCTGAATAGGAAGTCTACCTCCCTTCATTAATTTCAGTTTCTCATACTCATCTGCCGATGTCATCCTAGCTAAATCCGAGACTCTACTCAGGAAGTTTGATTTGTTGTACTGACTCCTAGTCCTAATCTCATTAAGTATACAAAGTTTTCCTCCACTTATCATATACTGTTATTTAAAGTTAATACTTTCATTTCACAATTAAGGCTTAGGAGGGTTAGTGAATGATAAAAAAAAATGATCCTAGGAGACATTTCTCCTAGGATCTGATGATATCAATTTAATCAGTGATATCATCATTAAATCTAATAGTAAAATTTCTTTGGATCTCACCCCAAAGCTTTAGTTATAATCAATATTATAATCAGTAACCTGCCCATTGTAGATCAAATCTCTACCTGGTGAATATTATTGGTTCTATTAAAATTCTCATTTATATAATTGATTCTTATCCGGACTTCTAGATCAATTATATAAATGAGAATTTTATTTATAATTATAAATAATAATCACCTGGAGTTAGTTGAGGCTAACTTAACAGGATTACCCTTTGTTCACAATTAAGGTTTGCACCCTTTCTAAACCGCTAAATTGAAATGAATAACGTGACCAGAGAATCTAATCCTCCAGTCACGTTATATCACCATTTAATACTCTCTAAATAACCTTTCTAGCGTATGGAAAGTAGTGATACTCCATACCACTTCTTTCACATCAGTCTTATCGTGCATACTGAATACAAGATCCTCAAATGATACAGTACTATCTTTGAGAACTTTCTTCAAATCCTCATTTTCTAAGTACTTAGCTCCTGATCCTGGTACTAGCTCAGCTAATGTAATGTGAGCTCTGTACTCAGGGTAATCACTTGTGATCTCATATGACTTCATAAGTCCATCCTGAGATCGATTCAATAGCTTATACAGTTCATTGTTTCTTCTCAGTACTAGGACTAAATAATCATATTCATCAGTATTGAATACTTCAAGATCAAACATGCCATCAACTCTGAACTGATGATCATCCTCAAGAAATTTCATGAAGACCTCATAGTCAGATTTCAGGATGGATTTTAAGTCATCCAGAATAGCATTCTGATCTATGACTCCATCTTTGTCATATACTATAGTTATGTGATGATCCTCAGTCAAGCCAGTCTTAGACCAACTTGGCTTGAGGTCATCACTATTAACTACACCGTCCAAGGCAATAGGAGTATATACTGGTGATGCTAGCATTAAACATCTTGACATACTTCTCTATTTTCTAAATGGTAGTTTGATCCCAGCGTACTTGTACTTCAGACGCTTCATAGCATTCTTCTGTTCAGATCCGCCTAGGTTATATCCAGATTCATCAACTACTCTCAATCCAAGACCTAACAGGTTGTTCAAGAATAATTGACTATCTTCTTTCGAGGAATCTTCCCTCGTTGCTTGAATAAATTCAGTGGCATTACGGGCTAGGAGTCCCATTTATGTTAAAGTAGGATCGCAACTCCTACTTCATCCTTATAAGGATGCTGTACTTCTCAGCACAGATCAGACTATATCTTTATCTCTTACGAGATACTACGCACTTCGAACTCCATTAGCTTGAGTTCTACTCCATTTCTGGATAGTCGTTGAAGGTTTCTGATTAAATCAGACTTCCCTGCTGATTGACTACTTGAGTCGTCCCAGCAATTCACGTAGTTTACATCTACATATCACTATGTAGAGGAGCGTCACTTCACTCAACTCCATTTCTCCGATTTTTTGCGTTCATATTACATATGACTCGTCAGATCATATGCAGGCCTACTTATCGAGACCTGCTGCATCTCACGATGCAGACTAGACTATATCTTTATCTGAATAATCAGATACTGTGCACTTCGAGGATCATTAATGACTTACCCTCTACTTCCTTTCGGAATAGTCGTTGAACTTTACTCACTGATAAGTGAGTCTTAGCTTCTGATTGTCTGTATTTCTACAGAGTTCCCAGAAATTCACACAGTTGCTATCATGCATCACTGCATGATGAGGCGTAGTGCTATGCCACTAGCACTAGTTCACCTTCACGTCTGTACTTTCCTCCCCCTAAAATTGGCTGGCCATACTTATTGTCATTCATATCAGACGTAACTTTGTTAGCTGCCTCTGGGACGTGATAGAGCTTAATGATATAGTTGTATCCATACATTAAAGGTCTATCGATCTTTACGTACTTACCCTTCAGCGACTCCTTATAGGATTCGAACTCCTCTTCAGACATCGCATCCTTCAGGGCATCAAGATCAGCAGCTTCCAGAGCAGGAATTTCCACTTCACTCGATGTAGATACTCCCAGTTCATTCATCCATTTCTGGATAATCTCAGGAGTGTACTTACTAAAGCATCCTACATCAAATGAGAAGAGATTCAAACCTTGTTCCTTGTACTTACGAAGGAATTCAGTGATCCTCATCTTCTGGAATTTCTTGTCATAATATTTATTCAGCAACGGAAGAATTTCATCCTTCCTTCCAGTGTTTATCATCTCTGTGACTATCTCATACAGCCTCACGGCTACGTTCGAAAGTCCAGTTTCCATCACTACTGATGGAATCTTACGACCAATTATGGAGTAAGGATTTAGAATTACTCCACATGGTTCTCCGTTTACTCGTGGCATTTCGTCATCAGGAATAATCCTAGAGATTACTCCCTTTCCCATTTATGTTCTACTTAGCTCGTCAGGCTAAAGTACTGTCGATTTAGACAGCTATGTCTCACGACATAGATCAGACTATATCTTTATCTCTTACGAGATACGATGCACTTCCAACTCCATTATTGACTTGAGTTGTACTCTACTCAGTTCTACTAGTATGATCAGTACCAGCATCTTTTCGATAGTCGTTGAACGTTCTTTATAATCTTTTCAATCTACTTATTGCGATTCTAGTAGATTTCTTAATAATTTCCTAGTATAGCCTAGGATCTCTTTCAATAAGTTTGAATTAAATGCCTCATAACTATTACTTCTAGCTCTTCGATCTACAAATTCTAGTTTTATCAGGTATTCTAACTCAGCCACTTCAGTTATATCTCCTTGATATAATAAGTGTATGCTTTTGTATGGAAGGCTATCATCCCTGATATAATTAGCTCTGGATCTTAGATCCATAGTAGTCACTCCTATCTTTATCTCGTCGAATAAATCAGAAGTATACGCTATGTATAATCTAGCTATAGAATAATTTCTTTTATCTCTAAAATTAGCCAAGAAATTCAATTTTGTAGCTAGAATTGTATTCAATGGATCAGAGAATGGGTGATTCCCTGATTCATACAACTTCTTGCCGTATTCTTTGGCTTTTTCATCGTGGTCCTTAAAATATTTTGATCTGTTCTTTGATAGCATATGACTAGTCCCAGATTCGACTCTATGACGAGTTTCGCATGAGAATGAGCAGTATTTTCTATAACTTCTAGATGGATTTACATTTATCCCTAGGAATTCTAGTGGAGACCTGCATTTAGAATACTCACATAAAGGAGTATAATCAATATCTCCGTATACTACTATATTATAGTACTCCTTCTCAGTAAGGTTATACTCACTCAGTAGATACTCTTTAAATCTGTTATTAGTCACTCTACAATTTCCAGATAATTGATCTAAGTAGAGAGCTCTTCCGAACTTTACTATTTTACCAAATCCGTAAACCTTATAAGTACTTCCATTAGTGATAATCTCAGTTATACTCAAAGAGTTGACGGTTATCTTATCGGATGGTCTTAGATCATATTTTAACTTAAATTTAAGTTTATGTTTACTCATACATCAAATCGCAATTAGATCAGAATTGCAATAAGATAAATTAGAAAAGATTATAAAGCTTCGCTGCTGATTGTCTGTATTACTACAGAGTTTCCAGCAATTCACATCGTTTTACTACGGCTTACAGACGTAGACCGTACCTATTTGTCACTTACCCTTCAACTAGATTCGCTAAATCTAGCCCGATTATCACCCTTCATTTGAGTTATTAATCAGCTATGGATCTCTCCATAGACGAGACTATATCTTGATCTTAGTAAACTAAGATCCTCTGCACTTCGAGCATCAATCGCTTATGCTCTACTTCCTTTCGGAATAGTCGTTGAACTTTATCTGTACTAATACAGATCTTAGCTGCTGATTATCTCCTACCTAAGTAGTTCATTTCCCAGCAATTCACAGAGTTACAATAGTACATCACTGTACTATGAAGCTAACAATATTAACTTATCTCCCACTTTCAACTCATTCATAACGATCAATCGTACTTTTATAACGTACGTCAATCGAAGATCCTTTTTGTCTGTCTCAAAGTCCTGAAGTCTATCTCTTGCGATATAGTCAGGAAACTCTGCCAGTACATCAGAGCGATCATACTTCTCTTCGTAATCCTTCACCAATTCCTCATTATCTTTAGCAAAGATTTGAGTTTTCTCATTATCCCTGCTACTTCTGGGAATCTTAGGATTGTTCTTCTTAATCAGTACATCAGATACTACAGCATTAGTAATGTTATTAGGTACGACAACACTACTATCAATGACGTAAGTATTCAAAGGGTTGCCAGTCTCATCAGTCAGTAGTCCTCCTAGTTTCTCACGAAGAGCCGAGTTAACTTCATTCAATCTACCAGTCTTGACAATCTTGACTAGTATATCTTTTGACTTAACTCTGGTTCCTGGAGTGAGAATCCAGTTAATCTTAGAATTCGCTCGTATATTGACATCAACATCGATGATACTATAGTGAGCCATCTTCCGTGAGTAACTTTCTGATACGACTACTGCATCCTCATTAGTAAGTCCTTTGTAAGCATGGAACAATACTTTCGCATTGATACCAGTTCTTGCAGTATCAGGTTCAATGCCTACTGCAGAAATGATAATATCTCCATTCTTAACTTTATCACCTACCTTCACTTTGACACTACTGAATAATCCTACGTTATTAATCGACTTAATGACTGAATGTTTCTTGAACTTGATAGGATTATCAGATGCGTCATCCTTGATGATAACTTCGTCATCTGTAATATCTATAACTTTACCAGTAGTGCCAGTATAACGTTCGGTCATGACATTCTCTGCCAATTCCTCATTGTTACCTGTATCAACTAATGGTTTGTCAGGATCAACCAACGTAATGGACTGACGAAGCATAGAAGCTCCCATAGATACACGTACTGAGTCAGTATAATTCACAAATGGAATCCTACGTGCAGTACTTGATAATCTATAGTCAGGATGAAGATCTATATAATCAATCTCCTTGATAGGTACCATCATACGTTTCATACGATACTTGACTTCCACCTCTCCGTTGACAGGTTTCAGTTCATTGTTATCGTAATCTACATACTCAGATGCTACTACCTTAGAGTTAAGATAATCTAGATATTCGATCTGAATCTTCTTAAACTTCTTATCATACACATCGAAATTAACTCCCTCATCTGTAATATGAGTTGATACAGTGATTGAGTTCTGGAGATTGGTATTGTTATTGATAGGAGTATCTGCAATATCAATCAGATCAGATAATGTGTTATTGTAAGCTACAAACTCTGAGATCTGGATCTTGGACTTGAATCCATCCAAGTTAATAGGATTGATTCCAGGAGGTATCTGAATTTCTGCACTACCTTTCTTTACAAATCGGTGTGCTAGATTAGTCAGGTAACTCAACTGCAACTTCTTGTACCTAGTAAAGTACGTAGTCATTGCTCGCTTAGTCTTTCTGAAATTCTCCCTATTATTATCCTTCATCATGAAGTCCATCATTAACTGAACTGATGTCCTGATGGACTTATCCACTACATAGTCAAATTTTCTATCATCCTCTACTCCATTACATGCAGACAGTAATTTACTATCTATGTACTCAGGGGCAAAGTCAAGATTTAATTTGATCTGAAGTTTCAAGGATTGTCTCTTGGATAACTTCAGAAGTTTCTTGCCCTCCTCAGTCTTCAAGATATCATCTATCTCGTCGATAGTTATATCCTTCCTCTTGATGACAGATCCTTCTATGAATTGATCCAGATTAGTGATGATGAGAGTCTGAGTATTAGTGATGTACTTTCGATTATAGTCAAAAGTAACAAAAGTCAGATCTCGACCTGCTACAGTTTCAGTTTTAAATCTTACTTCGTTATCCTTCACTAGTACTGAAGTACTGATACGATAGTCTCCATCAACAATGAATGTATTGTTGATCTCCTTAGGGAATCTGGCGTAATCAGTTCTGATCTCTCCGTCATTGTTAAGTTCGTAGTCTACTCTTACATTGAATTCCGATGATAATCCATTCTCTATATAGTAGGTAGCGGTATGAGCTTCATCCTCATCCTCTATATAGTAATTAAGTTTAGTGATCTTAGTGTCAGAACAGTACTGATCCACTCCAGTAAGGAATGAGTCCATTATACGGTTCAGACATTTTGACTTAAAATAGTCATTAAAATTGCTCATGTTATAATAATGCTTTGACGTTTAAGATCTTATACTTAATACCTAAAGCTTCAAAGAACTCAGTGAATTCTTCTTTTAGACCTTCGCATAATTCTTTCGCCTCTACATAGCTACTCATCGGTAGATTTACGCTATCAAGGAATAAAGAGTCATAGGTCAGTATGTAGTTATAGGTATCTGATAGTCTATGCATTACTAAGGAAGAGTTAAATATGACTAGGGAGTTCCCCATACGAGAGTTGATTCTCTCGTACAGGATTCTCCTAGCATTAGCTACCTCTTCCTTCTCATCATTTAGAATGTCGTATGGAACTTCGTACGCCAGTCTAAGTTGATAAAATGTATCTCTGGTATTATCCATAGTAGTTATAATTTTATCAATTAAAAGTTTCCCATCATAGTCGGTACTACCCCTTCAATCGAGGCAGGTTTACTACCCAGTTGATCAGTAGGACCTATTGGTGGGACTGCTACATTCCTATTACTACCTGGAACTGCTCCTTTCGGAATGTTACAAGTTATATTAGGGATCGTTCCTGGAGGAGGATCCCCTATGTAACCTGGACTAATCGGAGGAGTGTTAGGGATACGTGGAGGTACATACGACGGTTGTTGAGGAGAAGGAGGATTTGGGACTACCCTCTGTATGATAGTCCCATCCTTCTTCACTACAATCGTTATCTCCAATGAGTCCGTAAATTCAGGTAGATCAGTTAATTCAAGTTTGATTCCTGCCATACTTTATCTGTAATTTAAATCGTCATCAAGAGTGTTATTCAGTAGCACTCCAAGGATAGTGTTAGTCATAACATCACCCTTGAGTTCTACTTCACCTTTCAGAGCTTTCTTAATCACTTCGCTAGCATACCCGTACGACAATAAGGTATAGAACGATCCTGATTCCTTGACAGATCTACGAACTCCCAGATAATCAGAAGTTCCCTTCTTCATATCAGTATGAGTCAGACCTACGAATAGCATCTCTACTAATTCTTCCCTTACATCTTCAGGATCTACTACTCTCTTGGATGCATACTTTCCTGAAGTTAGTTCATAGAACTGCATCCTGAACATCTGATACATTTCATTTGTATCATTATTCACTTCCCTAGCAATCTTATCCATATTAGCTATACCTGAACAAATCCTCTGATACTTATTGATCATCGTACCTTCAGGATAGTAGTATATAGCATTAGGATTGTAGTCGTACTCCCTAGCTCCAATCTTCACTACTACGGACTCACGAGACTGATCATACTCATAATGAATAACTCCAGAATCGTAAGCATAGCATTCTGACATATAAGGAGTATCCTTCTCATAATACTTTACTCCTTCACCACCTTGAGCTCTCAATAATGCAATAAGAGCATTCAGGCTGTAGATAGGAGATGTAGTATGGTAGGATGTACCGACGACCTCTCCCTTCTGATACGAAGGTTGATCATTCAGTACGAAATTACTAGGTTTCGGATACAGTAGTTCCTTCCTACCTGACTTCAGTTTGATCCAATTTGTATCACTCTCTAAGGTACAATTCTCAGGAGCTCTGAGGTAACCTTGTTGATCAAGGACTCTCTCGTGCCCGCCATGCTTCAAAGATAGTGATCTCTGAGTGATAGCTTGTGTAATACCAGTTGCGAAGGAGATCCCGATAGCCCCACCTGGAGTGAAATCGTTGTATCCAGTACTGATGAGGTCAGGAGTGACGATTCCGTCATTCTTGGATTTAGTAATGATACTACGTACCAGTACCTTATCAGTCTCATCAGGATTCCCTCCAAATCTGGGATAAATCTTGCCATCAGGACTCATTCGACCTTCAGAACGATACCTAGGAATTAGGATTCCTTTGTTCTTATCATCAGATCCAGGTTCCCAGGTAAAGTTATTCATGGTGAATTGGATCTGTCTAGTTAAATCGTGATATTCAGTATGATTCGTCAGATCATACTCTGCATCTCTGCAGCTGCACCTCACAGTGCAGACTAGACTATATCTTATCTAATCTCCTGATTAGATCCAGGCACTTCCAGAGTCATTATTGACTTACTCTGTACTCTACTCAGTTCTACTAGTATGATCAGTACTAGTACCTTTTCGATAGTCGTTGAACTTTCTAAACATTGATTGATAATACAAGTTATGCACATGTATTATTTAATTCTTTCTTTATGAATTCTAGGACTTCTCTCAATTTAATGAACTCGAAGTCCTCAGTACTATGTAATATCTTACTACAGTACTTTAGTTTGATGAGATATTCTAGATTAGAGATTACTTCAGGATTAGATACTACGATCCTATGTATACTCTTATACTTACCTGAAGTTCTGCACTTACTATTATTCATCCTAGATGAGACTGAGTCAGTAGTTATTCCTATTTTTAGGATCTCTGACGAATCAGTATAAGATGCTATATAGAGAGTCGCCTCAGTATGATTATATTTACTGCATCTATCTAGAAATACCGTTCTGAACCTCCTAGCTTCAGGTTCTTCTGAGTGAAGATTACTAGATCCGTTCAGTATCTTTTCCCTATTAGAATCTATCAGATTAGGAGATTGAAATGGATGAGATCCTGATTCAGATTGCTCAAGAGCCTCATGTGATATGCAACAGTACTTAGAGTACCCATCTCTTAATCCATGAAATACAGGAGTTTTAGAGCAGTGCCTATAATTACATCTTTTACTAGTATACGGAGTACCTTCCACTACATAATTATAATACTGTTCTCTAGTTATCCCGTAGGTATCCCTGAAGTAGTCATCGAGACTTCTTTCGAATACTCCCACTCCTGATAATTGATCCACTATCCAATTTTCTATATCTGTCTGGATGAATATTCTTCCGTACCCGATTACTTCATATGAAGTTCCATTCACTAGAACTGTCCTAGTAACCTCTAAACCTTTGGTATTAGATAATTTGGAGATGAAGTCTTTATCCACTAGATAAGATGGACGGCGATACTTGTTACCGCATTGAGTACTACAATACTTCTTATATGGGTGACAAATATTCCCTCTGTTGAATCTTAATTGAGATCCACATTCACATTTAGGGATGAAAGTCTTATCTTCGTTAACTACTAAATTATAGTACTCCTCAGTAGTCAATGAGTACTCACTCATTAGATAATCATCGAATTTCTTCAATGGAATTTTCTCTCCACTCAATTGATCAATGATAACTTCTCTATTATATTTTACTATTGATCCTGGAGAAATTATTACTTTCAAATCTTTCATATGCATAACTTTAGTATGCACATAACTTATAAATAATCAATGTTTAGCTTAGCTGCTGATTATCTTACGAGAAGATTTCCCAGCAATTCACCTGGTTTATAGTGACCTATTAAGGTTAAGCCACTCTTTGGAACGCCTGAGACCTTCAGACTTTGAAGTGAACGGTTCTCAACTGAATGATCTCTGTATGCTTTCTCAGTCATACCGCTATAAAGACTGGAATCATTGATCAAAGGTTTCTCCTTGACTCCAGACATGATGAATGCAGGTGCTACAATATCTACTAGCGAATCAAGTTTGATTCGGTTAGCATACTTTATATCATCCTTCAGTTCATCACTGAACTCAGATTTAATCTCGTCAATGTACTTCTTGTACTTCTCTGTCATCATGAGGACTTTCTGAGGATCACTTAACTTTGGGTCGTTAGCGATCTTCTTAATTTCCTCATAAGTTGCAGTGTTGGTATTAGCATACAATGACTCGAAATCAAACTGAACTACTCCAGCCTTCGAGACTAGTTTCAGACAGTACTTCTGAAGTTCGTTCACTCTTTCTACGAAATCAGGGTACTGCTGTAAGAATACCATCAATCTAGCAGCTGACCCTCCATCAATTCGATCAAGAGGTGCTTTCAGCACTCCCTGAATTGAATCGATGTCAGCCTTTATAATCTGAGATACTCTTAGGCGTCCAAAAGTTGTTACTTTCTTCTTGTACATCAGCTCACCTACTTTGCCAGTAAATAGTATGAGTTGATTGTACTTAATCTTTTTGTTAATCTCTACATCCTTTACTAGATCAGCAAACG
>OGDY01001243.1_pt1 | contig 29726 bp, 30 predicted proteins | sample 1570341 | NCBI WGS metagenome assembly OGDY01 (sample SAMEA2581972, study PRJEB24529) | metagenome | biome: Human gut stool | place: China | collected 2011 | reverse complement strand
TCCATTTTTCTCATCATAGCTTCTTGAATTTCCTCTGCTGTGGCTTGTTTTTGGACATATATCTTTCTATTTGCTCCATTATGTCCAATTTCACTATCAACTCCTATCTCCTCTCCCTGACTGCTAATTATTTTTGGACATATTTCTCACAATTACCTTGTTTATGTCCAATTACTTGTCCTTATCTGAAAATGATATGGAAAAATGAAATGAAATCCCTCCGCAATAACCCCATTTATAATTATTCTGCAATCACTTTGTAATAACCCTTTCATAGCTTATTCTACAAAATACTCTGTAACGACCCTTTCATAGCTTATTCCACAAAATACTCTGTAACGATCCTTTCATAGCTTATTCTATAAAGTGCTCTGTGATTATCCTTTCAATCTTCTCCATACTCAATGGTCTTTCCCTGGTTTCATACGTTGTAATCAGATTAATATCTGGAACAATATTATTTGTTGTATAAAGCTGAAGTTTGGAAAATGTATTTTTACAATAAACAGGATCATCCATTAAACCAAAATGCTCCCAATAAAAATACTCTCCCGTCTTCGGGTGCCGGATAGTAAAATCAGGATACAGTATAATATCATCCAGTGCCAACGTATCCTCATATCGAAAAGGAATCTTGTGAATGTAGAGACTTGCATCTATCATCATTTCTGATTTTGATCGAACCATATTACCGGAACATGATTTCAAAATCTTCTGCTCCGGATATTTATTATTTGTTTCATAAGAAGCCTGCATCCATTCTGATAACGATGAATCTACCGGTCGGAAATAATTTGACAGTAAATTTTGATATTCCTTATTACTCAAGAGCTTTTCTGCCAATCCATCATTCGCAACACAATGTTTTAAATACAGCTCTATTGCTTCCTTTTCTCTCTTTTTATCCTCAAGAAGTGCTGACATATATTTCTTAACTGCAAGCTGTTCTGCTAATTTCCGCTGCTTCTTTGGAATATAAAGCTGCATACTATCTTTATGATAATACCACTTATAATACCCTTTATTGTTTACACAATTGAGATTCCCTTCCGGACATTCTCCTAATTTCAGCTGCAACTCGGTAATTTCTTCCTTTAATTTTTGATTTTTATTTTTCATTCCTTCGTATGACATAATACTCCCTTATGATGTATATTTTTAATATAGATATTTTGAGCATGAACGATTCATATTTTATGTCTGAATAATATGATGATATCCGGATCAAAAGGTCAAAAAAGTTGTTCGCGCTTGCGCGATAAGACTTTTAAACTTGGAACCCGCCAAATATGAGAAAGTAACGATTCATGAAGTAAATCAGAGGATTTCGAATGTTTGAGAATTGCGGGAGCGGCTTCGCAGCGGAGCAATTCATGGATATCAAGCTAAGGACAAAATATCTTTTGACCCCAACACATAATATTAGTACTTTAATGGATGTGATTTAAAAAGTTGATATATCGCTGCTTTTTTTGATATAGCTATACCGGAGAATATGGCAATAATTCCTTCCATATTCCATATCATTTTAAGCATTTCAATATAGTTATAATTAACTTCATATAAGTCCAATCATTAGGATACAGATATCATTGCAGATATTATGTAAATATCATCATTGCAGATATTATTGTAAATATCATTGCAGATATCATTGTAAATATCATTACAAGTATGATTGTTTCGATATACTTCTAATATCCCAATATGGTTCTGATCATTTTGTGGAATTTTGGGCTCGAATTTTCTGACAGAATTCTCTATCTGATTTCAAATATAAATAGATGCCACAGAAATTACTTACTTTTATAAAACATAACACGAAAAACATATAGATGCAATACATTTTCTTTTTATGGTCACTTTATGGTCACTTATGTATGGTCAACTCAAAAAATCTGTTATGATATAAAATCTTATGATATACTAATGCCATCTTATATCATTGAAATTATGTAATCAGAAGGGAATGATCACTCATGCTGACAACCGAACGTCTGATTTTAAGAAAATGGACTTTAGAAGATGCCGAGAGTTTATTTGAATATGCCAGGGATCCCGATGTGGGACCGATTGCCGGGTGGCCTGCTCATCAAAGCATCGAAGAAAGTCGTAACGTAATTGAGCAGGTATTTTATGGTCCGGAATGTTATGCCGTCTGTGAAAAAGGAAATAATATTGCTATCGGTGCGGTTGAATTAATGCTCAACGGGCACACCGACATGACCAATCGTGATGACGAATGTGAGCTAGGCTACTGGCTGGGTAAGCCCTTCTGGGGAAAAGGTTATATGCCGGAGGCTGCCAGAGAGCTTCTTCGAAGAGGATTCGAGGAGCTTGGCATGACAACGATCTGGTGCGGTTACTATGAGGGAAACCAGAAGTCAAAAAGAGTACAGGAAAAGCTTGGCTTTCAGTACCATCATACCTGCGATGCCGTTCCTGTGCCTTTATTAAATGAGACCCGGATTTGTCATACAAACATTATGACAAAAGAAATGTGGGAAAATACCAAAATACTCGACCCACTTACTTAAGTAAAATAGCTCCATTTACATTTAATAGTTTCTAAAATTTCCGTCTCAAAATCAGGAAAACTGCTGCTATTATTTGTAAATGGAGCTTTATGATCCTTCTGAAATTCTTTTCCTATTGATGGCTGTATTTTACTGTTTTTACAACTGTCTCAATGCAATTAATTGTTAACGCGAAAATGATGATTGCAAGAAATACCATGTTAAAGTGTATAAAAACCTGCGAAATAACTTCTGCATCTTTTCCGAACAAATGCTCAATACCATCGAAAAAATCCTGATTCATAACCTTATCATTTAACAACCAGATGGTGGTTAATGCACCATCAATAATATTGGTGATCATGGTAGTGAGCATCACTCTTTTGGTATAGCTGCCATCAATAAGTCTCACACTGTCCTTTGCAACACCCAGAATTCCAAATGCAAGAATCAGATACCATGTTTGTCTGATGTATTCCAGATTAAAAAGCGGTTCATACACATCGACCCCGTTTTTCACAAATGCAATGCATAAAATCTGTGGACATACAAGAAATACAATTGTAAAGATAACCGAAAAAATAATGCCAGCAATCGCATCTGCTCTCGAAATTCTATTCCGCTTCTGTGGAACAGGCGGCAAATTATCTATTCCATCATTTAACCCATCCACCTTGATTCCTTTTTTATAAAAGAATGCAAACAGCAATGTCACAAATGCAAATCCCGTCAATATACCGCCCAAAATTCCGCCAATAGTATGATAGATCGCTATATACCAGATCGTATGCGATGTTAATGCTGCCATAATTTGAGCAAGCAGCATTCCCCCACTGACGCAGGCCGTCACAATTTTCAGTACATACACATATAAACTGTAATATGGCTGTCCAATCAGACAATCCTGTGTTTCACCCTTATATTTCGAAGAAAGCTCAGCCGGAGTTCCCAGTTCCGTCAGGACAACCTTGATATCACGCTCAGTTGGAGTAACATCCCCGCAGCGCTCCTCCAGCATATCTTGTATGATTGTCTCTAATTCCGCTGCCACATCCTTTTTCATGGCAGATTTCATATGTTTCGTAACTGCATAAATATATCTGTCGATCAAATCATTTTTTACCATCTATTCTTCCTCCATAAGCGCATTGATTGACCGGGAAAACTTTTCCCAGTGTGCCTTTATTTTTTTATAAACCAGCTTCCCGTCTTCCGTGATGATATAATATTTTCTCGGCTTCGCTGCGTCAGTTTCCCATTCACTTTTTAGCAGCCCCTGACTCTCCAGTCTTCTCAGTAAAGGATATAATGTGTTGCCTTCTATCGGAATACCTTTTCCCTCTAATTCCTTTACCAGTGAATATCCATACATTGGTTTATTCAGTTGTGCCAACACTACCATGATGAGTGTTCCTCTTCGGAATTCCAAAATTAATCCTGAAACAATTTCATCACAATTCACCCTATTTCCCCCTTCAAATTATCTTTCAAATTATCGTTTCTTAAAATGTAAATATTAATCACACAGTATTGTGTATCGCACACTATTATTTTAATATAGTATACTGTGTATCATACATTATGTCAAGAATGGTTCCTGCAATTCTTGTGGCAGAATGATTCCTGCAAAGTTTATGACAGAGTGGTTCCTGGAAATCTTATGACAGAATGGTTCCTGGAAATCTCATGGCAGCTGATCACACCAGAAACAGAGTGGCTTGAAATAATTTCGTGAAAACAAAAGCTGCGCCACAGCCCAGCCAGGCTATCGCGCAGCGTAGTTTACCTCATGTGGTTACTTCGTCATATAAAATTACTATTCTGTATAAATAAATGATTGTACTGTTACTAGTACACCGAATAATAAATAACTGACACCTTGACTTGCCTGATTTTTCATCTGTTACGTTGTCGTCAATCGACGTAGCCACCGCTACGCCTCATTCCTCCGCCTTGCATATGAAACAATCATTCGGCGTCAATGTATCAGAAACTTATTTTTCGCTGTACCAGATAATTTACCGTCCTGCACGGATGGCCCAGCGCATCTTGGTTGACCGGGCACGACCGTTCTGACGGCATTCTTCCGCAGTGGGACGAATGACATCTGTTGCAATCTCTTCAAAAATTCCTTCCCGATAGTACTGCTGGAATGCCTTTTTTACCAGACGGTCTTCTCCGGAATGAAACGTAAGGATTGCCACTCTTCCTCCATCTGCCAATGCCTCAGGAAGGGCATTCAGAAACGCCTCCAGAACTTCAAATTCACTGTTCACATCAATACGCAGTGCCTGAAATACACGTTGACAGGTCTTCTTTAAAATATCCTTCTTTTCTTTATTCTCCGGAAGAAAACACAATGCACGTTCAATAGCCTCACGTAATGCCGTTGTGGTATCCATGCTTCCTCCCTTTTTGAATGTTTTGCAGATCTCGGATGCAATCTGCTCCGCATAGGGTTCATCGGAATTTTCCACCAGCATTCCGATCAGTTCCTCCCTGTTAAGCTCCCGAAGCCTCTGTGAAGCCGGAATCCCGTGCTGCGGATCAAGACGCAGGTCAAGTGGCCCGTCTGCCTTATAGGAAAATCCTCGTTTCGGATCATCAATCTGCATGGAGGACACACCAAGATCCGCCAGCATAAAATCAAACGGACCATATTCCTTTGCTACCGTTTCCAGATTGGCAAAGTTCTGTTGAAGAATCGTGAGGATTTCTTCTCCATATCCTGCTTTTTGAAGCCGTTCTCCGGTCTTTACAATTTCGATGGGATCAACATCAAGTGCATACAGATGTCCCTCCGGAGCTTTCTCTCTAAGCACTTCCTCTGAATTGTCCTTTGGATTATTCCTTGAGTTGTCCTCTGGATTATTCCTTGAGTTGTCCGCTGGATTATCCTTTGAATTATTCTCCGAATTATCCTCTGATTTATCCTCAGAATTATCCTCAGAATTATCCTCAGAATTATCCTCAGAATTATCCTCAGAATTATTCTCCAAATTATCCTCTGGATTTTCCCATGAATCATCCTTTGTCTGAACGTCATCCTTTATATGAACTTCACCAGTCAGCTCTGATGTTCCTGACACCTTTGTCAGCTTTTCCAGCATCTTCCGGGTGTGTCCGCCGTAGCCAAGTGTTGCATCCAGTCCCTTTTGTCCAGGACGGATCTGTAAAAATTCCAGGATCTCATTTACCATGATGGGAATATGCATTCCTGCGGGAGTACTCCCCTTCTCGATTACCTTAGCTACCGTATCGGCATATTTCTCAGGATCATGCTCTTTATACTTTTCTTCAAATGCTCTGGGATGTGTTCCCTTATAACGCACGCGGCGCTTATGTGTTGTTTCTTCCGGCATTGCTTCAGCCCTTCTCAATATATTTTCATTATATCATCATATACTATTGCTCTTCTATCCGGGTGCCACCCTATTCTTCTTTGGATTAAAAATCAGACATTCTTTGGATTGAGAATCAGACATTCTTTGGATTGAGAATCAGACATTCTCGGCCGACACATCAGTCGAAACCATGTTTCTTCCATTATGCTTGCTCTGATACATAAGACCGTCTGCTCTTTTAATGATGTCATCAGGTGTATCCTGATGTCTTGGTATAGTAACCCCTACGCTGATAGTGACCTTTAGTTCCTGACCATCTGAATTTATAACCACAGTGTTTTCTACCAGATGTCTCAGCCGCTCAGCAATAATAGATGCTTCATAATTTCTGTTTATGGAAAAGATACCTACAAATTCTTCGCCGCCCCATCTGCCGAACATATCATCCTTCTTAATTGTATGCATGATGCTCTTCGCAATATCAGTCAGAACCAGATCACCAATATCATGTCCATAGGTATTGTTAAATACCCTGAAATGATCGATATCCGCAAAAAGCAATGCGAATCTTTTACCAAAACGCTGATATTCAGACAATTTATACTGCAAAAAGCTCTCCAGATAAGATCTATTAGGCAGTTTGGTCAAAGAATCATGCATCGCCTTCTCGGAAAGATTTTCAATTAAACTATCATCATATGCTTTTGGAGAATTCCGGGTAAACACTTCAACAGATCCTACAATCACTCCATTCTCCCTGATCGGGTATACGGTTGTCAGAAGTGGAATCCGATATCCGTTTTTATGCCTCACAAACACTTTCTCTGTGCGGACAACACCATCAATATTTGTAGCAAACAACGGACATCCTGTGATGCACAGATGATTGCCAAGCTCATCAATGTGATTCAGTTTAGATTCCGGGCAATCCAGACCTACCATTTCATCTGCCCGATAACCAGTTATCTGTTCTGCGCCCTTATTCCAGAATTTAATCTTTCGATGGATATCCACATAATACACACCATCCTGAATATTATTAAGTATGCTTAAATACAATTCCTCTCTGGTCATTTTCTTTACCCTATTACGTAAGTATCTTTTCCGTTTTTCTTAGCCTGATAAAGCAGACCATCCGCTATTATAACGCATTCAGCTAATTTTTTCCCTGCTCCTTTTACTTGATAAAGTCCAATGCTGCAATGCACATCCTGTTCTCTTTCTGCTGCTTTATCGTGAACCTTTTTTCTGAAGCCTTCAATGCGCTCCGTCAAATCATCCAAATTGCCGATATTCTGCAGAAAAAGAATGTACTCATCACCGCCATATCTGCATGCGATGTCTGACGAACCGCACATTTCCTGAAGTGCTGCGGCTATTTCACGTATCCAGAAATCACCGGTTCCATGTCCGTATGTGTCATTAACAGACTTGAAATTGTCGATATCCACAAATCCTAATACCGCCGCATCATTTTCTAACATATTTTCCAGACAGTTTCTAACCTGATCCATTCCACTGGTTTTATTCCATAAGCCTGTCATAATATCGTGGCTCGCCCTGTATTCGGAAAACAATAATTCTTTTTTGGTATCCAACCACTGATCTGAAACCTGTGTCATATGATCTATAGAAATAATCATGGATGAAAAGAAAATCGCCAGATTCTGCAGATACCAAGTATCAATAACATAATCAAAAAATGCAGTGGCTGCCAGCAGGAAAACATATCCCAGATACAGGTGAAATGTTTTTTTACTATATTGCTTCTTCTCCAACAGCAGGGCAATTAATAATACTAAAACATCTAATATAATCAGAACCCTGATTATGCCGTAAAGTCTGTTATAGTAAAAATAATTATCACTGCCGATATAGTAAAATTCTTTTCTGATGTCCGGCAGTGAGATGCAGATTATGCCAATGGTTCCACACAGAATGGAAAACGCCAATAATATTTTCTTTACTTTAACAAATCTGCCGCTTTCTTTCATAATAAATAATGTAAAAACCGTCAGATACAGATACTTTAACAAATACATAGAATAATTCACAATTTCCAAATTCCAATACACCCATTTTGCATTCATACCTGCAAACATATAGGTGTCCAAGTCACTCAGCATCATCACAGCTGTGATACAATAGATAATCTTTTCCATCTTTTTTTTATCCCTCTGTTCGAGAGCCTTCACATTACTGGATGAAAAAACAATAAAGGTATTTATCACAAGACACCACAACGCAACAAAGCATATATACTGATTCATAATGATCTGCATATATATTTTCCTCACTCATAAACATAATTAGTCATAAAATCACTTTTTTTACATGGTTTGCCGCAGAAATATCCCTGAAGGAAATGAAACATTGATGTTCATCTGGAAACCGGCGATAAATTGCCGGATCTCGCAGCACATTTTTGCTGCCTCCATCAGTATACATCTTCCAGCCGGGATAATCAATCCGGTTTCTTCCAGCAGTGGAATGAATTCCATCGGTGAAATCACTTCTGTCCCCTCTTCTGTAATCATGGTAAATCTCATAAGCGCCTCTGCACCGGTCATCGTTTCTGTTGTGCAATCCATAATGGGCTGATAGTACACATCAAATCCCTCATACTGCTCTGCTATTGAACGGCGAAGAGCAGCTATTATTTTTTCTTTTCGCAGAAAGGCATTATAATCCTCCTGCTGAAAGAAATAAATCAACCATGCTCTCTGAAATAATTTCCATCAGATTTTCTGTTGTCATTTCTCCGAATAACGTAAATATATCCCGGCTCATAACTCTAACCATCCCTGTTTCTTTTATCGCATTGTAACTTTTTTAGTCGTATCAAAATTTTTTTCTTCGTCAATACGTTCCTGACATCTTTTCATTTTTTCATTATTATGCACAAATAAACTCCTTTACCCCCCACCGATTTTTTGTACATTTTTATAACAGGTGAAAATACTTTCCCATGTTGAAAATAAAGGTATGACATTATATAATTTTTATATATTACATCATAAATGCAAAGGATGATCTATTATGAAAAAACTTAATGAAATGCGAATTGAAAAGCGGCTCACAACAGGTTTCCGTATCACAACCATGATTACCAGCATAGCTGCGATTGCAGCAATTATTGTATTGCTCATAATTTCAAGCAGATATACATATGCATTGCGGTATTATGGTTTTCCGCAGGGTGACATTGGACGGGCAATGATTCTGTTCACGGATTCCCGGAGTGACACAAGAGCTATTGTCGGTTATGATAACCAGGACGAAATCGACGACCTGCTCAGTCAATATGACGATGATAGGGAAGGATTTATTTCCCGGTGGGAAGCAGTAGAAGATACACTGGTCACCGATGCAACAAAAAGTACATACCAGACCATCAATGACAAGTTGACGGAATACTGGAAACTTAATGAAGAGATCATTGAGTCAGGTAAGAATGTGAGCGATGAAAGTTCTCGTCAGCAGGCACAGTATAAGGCAATGAATGAGCTTGCCCCTGCTTATGAAGAAATAAATGGACTAATGTATGATCTTCTGAATAATAAGACAAACAGCGGTGATTCCCTGGATACCGCTCTGAATATTGCAACATATGTACTGGTCGCCGCTGCTATCCTTATACTGATCATATCATTCAGCATATCCGCCAGATTTGGAAGATTCATAGCAAGGGGAATAGCAGAGCCTGTTTCTGCACTGGAGCAGCGTCTTGTTACTTTTGAGCAGGGTGATCTGACTACCGAATTCCCGAAGGTGGATTCTGATGACGAGGTCGGTGAAATGGCTAAAATGGCTGCTAATATGTCACAAAGCCTGAAGCTGATCATTGAAGATATTGATTACTGTCTGGCTGAAATGTCATCGGGCAATTATGCGGTCACTTCAATGCATCCGGACAAATATGTCGGTGAATATGCAGGTATTATCACAGCTCTCAGACAGATGAATAATCAGATGAATGATACTCTCAGTCAAATTAATGATGCTTCCAACCAGGTATCAGCAGGTTCCGGCAACCTTGCGCAGGCTGCCCAGGCATTGGCAGAGGGTGCTACCGACCAGTCTGCATCTGTACAGGAATTACAGGCAACCATTGCGAATATCGCAGAAGGCGTTTCCAAGACTTCCCAAAATACCGATGCTTCTTACCAGCAGGCAAGTATGTATGCAGATGAAGCCGATAACAGTCGTGGTGAAATGGAATCCATGATGAATGCAATGAATAGAATTAATGAAACCTCACAGAATATCGGTAACATTATTTCAGAGATTGAAGATATTGCAAGCCAGACCAATCTTTTATCGTTAAATGCTTCTATAGAAGCGGCAAGAGCAGGAGAAGCTGGCAAAGGTTTTGCAGTTGTGGCAGACCAGATCCGTAAGCTGGCAGAACAAAGTACGCAGTCGGCTGTAGATACACGCCAGCTGATTGAGAGCTCTCTTGCAGAAGTAGAAGCGGGTAACAGAGCAGCACAACGTGCATCCAAATCAATTGAATCAATTATCAGTGGTATTAAGGCAATTGCCCAGTCCTCTCAGGAATTAAGTGAAATATCCAAAGAGCAGTCATCGGCGATGCTGCAGATAGAACAAGGAATTAATCAGATATCCGAGGTTGTTCAGTCCAATTCCGCAACAGCAGAAGAAACATCCGCCACAAGTCAGGAATTATCGGCACAGGCTACAACGATGAATGAACTGGTATCACGTTTCAAGCTGAAATAATCATATAGAATGCGGTGGTTTCAATAGTTGATATGCAGCACATGCTCCAGACAGATAAAAGGATGAGCTTTTTGAAAATAATCATACATGATTTAGATATTGAATTTCAAAGACTGTTACAGTCAAAATGTAATCGGCTAATTTGTGCAGATGGAAAATATGCGGGCTGTCAAGGGTGCTTTTCCTGTTGGACAAAACATCCTGCTGAATGCATGATTCATGACAACCTGAAGGAAATAAGCCGCCTTGTAGGAAGAGCAGATGAATTAGTTATCATAACCCAAAATTGTTATGGAACCTATAGTCCCGCTGTTAAAGCTATTCTTGATAGAAGCATCGGAATTTCAACACCACTCAGTACATACCGGGGAAAGGAAATGCATCATGTGCTCCGTTATGGGGCACATGAGGAAATAAAAATATTTGCATATGGTGATTTTTTACAAAATGAAAAAGTGTCCTTTGAGTTGACGGCTCGTAAAAATGCATTAAACTATGGATATAAAAAATCACAGGTTATATTTGCCGACAGCCCGGAGAAAGTGGTGGAATACATATCATGAAAACAGTTTTTATAAATGGAAGTCCCAAAAAGTATTTCAGTGCTTCAGGTTACTTTTTAAAACTGCAAAGTGTTTTTGTCAAAGGCCAATCCGTATCTGTTAAATTGCGAAATAAAAGTAACCACCAAAAGGTTTTGGAGCAGCTTGCAGATGCTGACGCAGTTGTTTTTTCCATGCCTTTGTATGTGGACGGTCCTCCTTCACATATATTGGCATTTCTGCAAGATATGGAAGATTTTTTCAAAGAACATAGTTTAAGTTTGAAAATCTATATCATTTCAAATAATGGCTTTATTGAAGGAAAACAAAATACACCGTTATTTTCTGTTATGGAAAATTTCTGTATGAGAAGCAATATTCAATGGTGTGGTGGTATTGGAATTGGTGGCGGGGTCATGTTTAATGCATTGAGAATTGTATTTCTTATTGAAATAGGAATATTTCTTCTCAGTGTTTTCATTAATGGTATTTTATACGGAAATTGGGTTCTGTCCGGGGCAACGTACCATTTGATAACTGCACTGTTGATAATTACCTTTTTTCATCTCGGTGTGCTTTTTTATATGTTGAAAATGGGCAGACAAATCAACAAAAGAATATCTTTTACAGAAAAATATACACGTATTCTTCTACCATCGTTTCTGTTTATTTTAATTGCTGATGCTTATTTTATTATTGTATCATTCATTAAAGGCGGTATATTTAGAGGATGGTTAAGAAAGAAGTAGATTATTGACAAGTTTTTCTTCTCTGCAAAGCAGCAGGTCAAAATGACCTGCTGCTTCTTATGTGCTATTGTTGCTGATCGGCTGCAAGTGCCTGATCAATCAGTTCCTCAAGCATCTTCTTCTGCTTCTTTTCCGTGATGGCACCTACGATAGGATCACCTACCAGGTTTCCGTTGCGGTCAACCACATAAGTAGTCGGATAGGCATAAATATTCATTGTAAATTTTCCTGCCTCGCTGTCAGACGCAAAGTACACGTTCTGATAAGCTGCACCATTCTTTGCCAGCACGTCCTTAGCTTCTGCAATTTCGTTCTCATTACCGTCCAGTGTAAAGGAATTCACGCCGATCAGCGCTCCTCCTTTTCCTTCAAGCTCCTTATTCAGTGCATCCAGCTCTGAAAGCTCACCCACACAGGGTCCACAAGTGGTGAACCAGAAATTCACAACCGTAACGGCATTACCTGCAAACAGCTCACTGCTCTTTACTTCATTTCCGTCCAGATCCTTTCCCTCAAAGTCAGGGAACTTCTGTGCATTGCTGTCATCGGATGACGTCTCCGTGCTGTTGTCGCTGCTGTCACTGCTGTCTGCCGGCATACTCATTCCGCTGTCCGCATCATCGCTGTCTGCCTCCATGCTCATTCCGCTATCCAGATATTTCTGGGCAACCTCCGGATATTTTTCCTCCAGCATCGTCAGTCTGCTTTCGAGCTCACTGATCTTCTCCGCCTCACTCTGAAGCGTCTTCAGCTCCTCCTCTGTAAACTGATCCTTCGCTGCTTCAATGGTCTTAAGCAGAAATTCACCGTAGTTTTTCCCATCCTCAAGCATGGCCATTCCCTTGTCAGCCTCCAGATACACCTTTTCCCAGAGATCTGTATTCTCTGAGAGGATTTTGTTCTCCTGCTCCATCAGTTCCTTGTACAAAGCAAGCGCTTCCTCTTCGTTTTGCGGTTCGTCACTCGTGACAGAGCCGGTTTCACTCTGCTCTGTCTGCTCTGTCTGCTCTGTCATCTGATCTCCATCCTTTGCGCTGCAGGCTGTCATAGCCGGCACCAGCAAAGCAACAAGTAGTATTGCCAGCAGTCTGCCGGCTGAATTTCTTTTTTTCATGTGTTATTCTTATCCTTTCTACTACAATATATTTATGGCGGATACCCCTTACGATCTGTAAGGAATGATCCATCCTGCCGGCATAGGTTTATTGTTATCTTACACCTTCTGCTGCAGGTATGATCCCAGTATAGCATATGGAAATTAAAGTTTCTGTTAAGAATAGAAATTTAACGCGGAATTTATTTATCTTTGATATAATGTAACTGAACTGTTCTATCAGATTCTGATCACAAGATTCTTATTATAATAAGAAGGAGGACTTCTTTCATGCACCTGTTAGTAATTGAAGATGAACGTGCCCTGTGCGAAACCATTGTCCGTGACCTGCGCCGTCTTGCCTATAGCGTAGACTTCTGCCACGATGGAGAGGAAGCACTGGAGCTGTTATATACGGAACACTATGATCTGGTACTGCTTGATCTGAACCTGCCCGGCAAAGATGGCATGACGGTACTGCGTACTCTGCGGCAGACTGACCACGAAACGCGGGTTCTGATCCTCTCTGCCCGGAGTGGAGTGGAGGATAAGGTGGCCGGACTGGATGCCGGAGCCAACGACTATCTGGCCAAGCCCTTTCACCTGGCAGAATTGGAAGCGCGGATCCGCAGCCTGACCCTGCGGCAGTTCACCCAGCAGGATGTACTTCTTACCTGCAAAGATCTGACCTTCGATACACGTACAAGAGCTGCCAGCGTAAAGGGACAAAGCCTCTCTCTTACACGTAAGGAAACCGGCATTCTGGAATACCTGATGGTACATCAGGGACGTCCGGTGAGTCAGGAAGAGCTGATGGAGCATGTCTGGGACAACAGTGTAGACAATTTCAGTAACTCCATCCGGGTGCATATCTCTTCCCTGCGTAAAAAACTACGCTCCGGACTGGGCTATGATCCCATCCATAACCGCATCGGAGAAGGCTATCTGATTGGAGGTGATACCATATGAAAAAATTATCCCTGCAATGGCGTATCACGATCATGACCGTTCTGCTCATTGGTATTGCCTGTGTTTCCATGGAGCTTCTGCTGTGCAGCTCAGGCATCCATTATATGGATTCCATCGGTGAATCTCTTCAGGACTTAACCCCGGAGGGAGAGACAGACTTTTTCGATCCTGAAACGGTAGATCAGGATCAGGATCTCACCATCATCATCTATGGAGCTCAGGAAAGCTTCTGTATAACCAACTGGTATATTACCGCTATCGTGATCGTACTGAGCGGAATTCTGGCCTACTTTGTCAGTGGACATGCCTTAAAGCCCTTACGCAGCTTTTCTGCGCAGGTAGAAAAGGTACAGATCAACAATCTTACAGACATGAAAATGAATGAAAATCTTCTGCCGGAGTTTTACCGGCTGAGTCATTCCTTTAATCAGATGCTGGACCGGCTGAATCAGGCCTTTGCAGCCCAGCGGCAGTTTACCGGTAATGCTGCCCATGAGCTGTGTACCCCCCTTGCGCTCATGCAGGCCCAGCTGGAGCTGTTTTCCGCAGAGCATCCCGATATCAATGCGGAAACAGCAGAATTTCTCCGGCTTTTGGGAGAACAGACGGAACGTCTGACCCAGATGTCAAAGACACTTCTGGAAATGAGCAGTCTTCAACAGGTGGCACGTAATGATCAGATCCATCTTGCTCCAATGATTGAGGAAATCTTTACAGATCTTGCTCCATTGGCTGAGAAGCGCGGCATCACGCTGGAGCAGGATGGCGATGGTGTCATGACTGGCAGCGATGCCTTAATCTACCGGCTGCTCTTTAACCTGACAGAAAATGCCATCAAGTACAACCGCACGAACGGTTCCGTCCGGGTTTGTGTAACCCGGGAGGATACGAATATCCACATTTATGTGACCGACACCGGATGTGGCATTCCTGCAGAATTTCAGCGGAGTATCTTCCAGCCCTTTTTCCGGGTAGACAAATCCCGCAGCCGGGAATACGGCGGTGCAGGACTGGGGCTTTCTCTGGTATGGGAAATTGCAGACCTCCATGGCGGATCCGTCCGGGTAGCGGAAAGCTCAAAGCAGGGCACCACCATCGCAGTAGAGCTTCCTCTTTATTAATACTGACTACCGATACACTTTCCTCTGTGATGACGGCCTCTTCCTGCATGAAATCTGCATCCTCATTCTTTTTAAGGAAGAGGAAGATCACCAGCAGGACCACAATGAGTATCAGCAGCACCATTCCCAGGCAGACTCATAAAGCTTACAGCTTTCTCCTTCGGAACCAGATCACAAAGCCTATAACAATAAATCCAAACGGAATCACAATAACGGTAATCAGTGCCAGTATCGAAATCCAGCTCTGGGAAACGGTAAGGTATTCCACTTCATAGTTCTTCACCGGAATAACGACACTGCTGCTTTCTCCTCCTTCCGTTCCCAATACCTGCAGCACTCCGGAGAACAGCTTCTGGTTCGTTCCGGCAACCATGGAATCAGCTTCCTGCGTAAACAGATTCTCACAGGAAAAGATCATTGCAGCTGACTCATTATTTGCAGCATCACCCGAAGACACATCTGTTTCACTAAGCTCATCCGTCCCCTGTTCATCCGGGGTTCCGTCTGTTATCTGTGCTGTACAGGATAATCCAATGTAGAATGGTCCATCCACATCACCCTCCTGTTTATCATAGCTGGTGCTGTTTTCGATATCCTCGCGCATATAGCTATTCTCTGATGACGCAAGCAATGGAGTCACTTCCACATCCTCTTTTTCCGTAAAGGTTAAGCCCTGACAATACGGCGCGAAAATATAGGAATTACCGGAATAAATATCCGATGTGACTGTATCGTATTCGACTGAGGGCAGAAGATAAAACGGATCCTGATAATAGCTGTCTGACGCTGTCTCGATGATAAGTCCCTTGGAAACCTGCACCCCGTAGAAATCAAGCAGCTTATTCAGATTCGGCATATCCTTTCCGGTATAGGCCGTATTAATAAAAATATCACCACCGTTATTCAGGTAATTCAAAATCTTCTGTGCATCATCCGAAGACAGATCCTCAGTCGGCGCATTCACAAATACAGCCATCGCATCCTCCGGAACTGTATCATAATTCATCAGATTGACCGTCTGCGTATCGATGTTCGCCTTTTGCAGGATGTCCGTAAAGGCAGAGTCCGGTTCGAGCTCGCCATGTCCGGTCACCATATAAAGCTTAGGCATTGCATTCATTACATAGCCTGCAAACAGAATGCCAAAGGAAATAATTGCTGCGATCATCTGGCTTTCCGTAATGGAGGACACAAATTCTCCAATTGTAATACAGGAAAGACCGTAAAGGAAAAATGCCCCGACCGACAGATAGGTTTCTGCTAAAGAAATCTCACCAAACGCACTCAGAACCAGAGGATAAATACTGATAATCGCAACCGGGATGAATAGCAATGTGGCCAGTGCATAAAACTTACCCAGCACAATATCCGAAACCCGGATCGGTGCTGTTGACAAAAACTGATCTGAATTCCTTTTTATAAATTGCCAGCATCTTCCTCACCTCCCTGAACGTCTTCCTGTTTTTCCGACTCCTGCGATAAAAGAACAAAGATTTTGTGAAAATTATGTGATTTCCTATTTGTACCGACCGGGGAATTGATTAAAAGACTTGGAAAGTTACAGGCATCCCGGCACGGCTTGACAGGTCTGGCAGGATATGATACGGTCGAAGGACGATCCTCCGTGAATCCTCTGTTCACAATTTCCGTGACAGCATGGATATCAGGAAATAACCCTATTAACAAGCTGCTGTATTGAACAGTTACATTCTTACCATACTTATGAAACAGAACTCTTACGAACTGAAACAACATATTTTACAGGTATGGAAGCTGAGCCTTCCTGCCATTCTGACACAGATTACCACAATTGTGATGCAATACATTGACTCCGCCATGGTAGGGGCTCTGGGAGCCAATGCATCTGCTTCCATCGGAATTGTTTCCACAACGACATGGCTCTTTGGAGGCGTTACTTACGCGGTTTCTGCCGGATTTTCCGTACAGGTAGCCCACCACATCGGTGCCGGTGAGGAACAGGAAGCCCGCAATGTGGAGCGGCACGGCCTTCTCACTGCTTTGTGTCTGTCGGGAATTTTGTGTCTGACCGGGATTTTACTAAGTCCGCACCTCCCCATCTGGCTGGGCGGCAGTGAGGACATTATCCGGAATGCCTCCGCCTATTTTCTGGTCTTTGCACTGATGGTTCCCTTTTCGCAGTTAAATTCACTGTCATCCTCATTCCTGCAATGCAGTGGGGATATGGTTACTCCAAGTATCCTGAATGCTGCGATGTGTATTCTTGATGTGATCTTTAACACCCTGCTGATTCCGCACTTTGGTGTCATGGGCGCCGGTATGGGAACAGCCCTTGCGTGTGCCGTAATCAGCCTCACAATGGCATGGCGCTGCTATTTCTGTAATCCCGCCCTTTCCCTGAATCGTAAGGAAAAGGGATCCTTTGAACGGAATATTCTGCAGAAGGCATTGAAAATCGGAACTCCTGTTGCTGTTCAGGAAATTGCCATGAGCGGGGCACAGGTCGCATCGACTATGATTATTGCTCCTCTGGGTGCAGTTGCAATTGCAGCTCATTCCTTCGCCATTACCGCAGAAAGCTTTTGTTATATGCCGGGATATGGTATCGGGTCTGCCGCTACCACCTTAGTCGGCAGAAGCATTGGTGCAAAGAAAGATACTCTTGCCCGGCGGTATGGGATTATCTGTACCGTTATGGGTGCTGTTTTTATGGGGCTGACCGGACTTCTGATGATGTTCCTGTGCCCTTATGTGTTCCGTATTCTTACACCCGATCCCAATGTCCGTCAGCTTGCCGCACGGGTTCTGCGGATCGGACTCCTGGCAGAGCCATTGTATGGAATCTCCATTGTGGCTGCCGGTGCTTTGCGCGGAACCGGGGATACCTTTGTCCCAAGTCTGATGAACCTCGGAAGCATCTGGATCGTGCGGATCGGACTGGCTACGCTTCTGGTTGGCCCACTCGGACTTCAGGGCGTGTGGATTGCCATGGCCACAGAGCTGTGTGTCCGTGGACTTCTGATGCTGTACCGCCATAAAACAACTCCCTATTATAAGAAAATGCCTACGACCGGCCCTCTCTAAGTTCCATTCAAGCTGCTCTTTTGAATTCAAGCTGCTCCTCTGGTTTGCTTTCACTCAAAAAAGACCCACCGGAGCTTTTTCTCATATGCATGGCAACTAAGTGCTCTGTGCAAATAAAGAGTCGCTTGCGAACATTTCTTATAAAACCAAAAAAGGGTGCTCTCTGTAGAGAACACCCCTGTCTGTTTATTTCTTATGCTGTTTTAAGAGCTCCGGTAACTGTTCAGTACCTTCACAGTTACGATGCAAAATCCATTCCAAATCGGCTTCGCCGATGGGATTTTGCATTACTGAATTATTTTCTTACGGTCTTGGCAGTAAATGCTTCGACCTGCACTGAATAGTTGCAAGCTCCGTCCTACCGGTTATCCTTCAATGGAATTAAGAGCTCCGCCCTACCGGTTATCCTTCAATTTATCCTTCAATGGAAATCCGCTTCTTGGTTTCAACTGCCTTGGCTTCCTTCTTAGGAACATCCAGCTGCAGGATACCATTCTCGAATTTACCATGAATGTCATCTTCGGAAATGCCGTCACCGACATAGAAGCTACGGCTCATCGAACCGGTGTAACGCTCCTGACGGATGTAATTGCCCTTCTTATCGGTTTCATCCTTATCAAGACCTTTTGCTGCGGAAATGGTCAGGTAACCATCCTCCAGCTGAACCTCGATTTCATCTTTCTTGAAGCCGGGCAGATCTACGATAATTTCATATCCGTTGTCCAGTTCCCGGACATCTGTCTTCATTACGTTCTTCGCATGTTTACCATACAATTCCTTGCTTACATCCGGAAATGCAAATCCATCCATAAAGTCATCAAAAATATCTCTACCAAATACACTAGGCATCATCATAAGTCATTCCTCCATTCTCTTGACATTCGCAGGAGCTCCGTGGGATGAACCATTCACCTTCACGATCTCACTGCTCATGAAACCTATGTCTTATTATTATGATTACAGAACGAAGAATTTTGATTCGTCAGAATGAAACTTCCTTTCGGAGAATCTCTTCTGATTGATCTCCTTTCCTTTGTTCTAAGTGTAATATAGCACCTATTATTAGCAGTGTCAAGAGGTGAGTGCTAATTTTTTTGTGAACTTTTTGTGAACTCGATGAGCATGCAAAATGGTGAAAAGAACGTCCTTACATGTGATGTCTTGAAATCCACAACACGAATGTTTCCCAACGTATTTCGTATCCAGTAATTCCACATACGGATATAATTCTTTTTCGTTCTTTCCTTGATATTCTTTGTTCATGTTCATCACTTTTAGAGCAAAAGAAAAGACGTGAGCCACATTTCTATGACTCACGCCTTACTTTGCATTTATTCATTTTTAATATTGTTCCAAAAATTCTTTCATTGTGAGAATCTCTGGTGTTTCGACATCCAACACCAAAAAGTCTTTATCCCCAGTCAGAAATACATCAATCCCTTCCATAATTGCAGTTGCAAGTATCGGGGAATCTTTTACATCCCTCATTTCCGGAAACTCATTCAAATCCAGTTCTTTCGGTGTATAGACCAGTTCAAATGGCAATTCCATGAAAAAGCGGTCAAGGAATTTTCTTTTTGCCGGAAATTTACGCTCCGTTACAAGCCGTAATTCTTCAATTACGTAATCGCAAACTACTATCTGATGGCTTTCTGTTAATCTTCTTGCCAGTTCTCTGGTCTGTGCAGAAGGAAAGAAGATCATGGAAATAAAGATGTTGGTATCAAGCATTATCCGCAAATCAACGCCCCCTTACTTCCTTCCGGATTTCTTTCATATACTCCTGCATATCTTCTTCTGTTTCAAATCCAGCCTTTTGTGCTTCACCTGCAAAGGCATCCTCTGCACGTTTAAATGCAAGCATTGCAGAGTTTTCAAAATAAAATCTTCCGTTTTCTTCAAGAATGACAATTTTATCGCCAGCTCTCAATTTTAACTTGTTCCTTACAGATACCGGAATTGTAATCTGCCCTTTACTGGAAATTTTTGCTACTTCCATAATCATCATCCTTTCATTGATTGCTTTGTTTTCTTTACTTTCTTTACATTTTTATTATACGCAATCAACGCAAAAATATCAATTCGCTTTTAAATATAAATCATTTTTGACGACAAATTTACGACATTTGCGACAAATCTGACACTGCTTTACAATAAAAGACATAATGACCGACGCCATGGAAAGCCTGTAAAACAGGCATTTCTTCCATACACAGGACAGGACAAAAATCAACTTCCACTATTAATAGGTGAGTGCTAATTTTTTTGTGAAGAATTTGTGAACGCTGCAAGCCTTTAAGAAAGATAACCTGTTACTCAGATACCTGTGATGAGATTATTTTCCAGACAATAGTAATAAACCCCATCCTCTTCTACCGGCCTGCATATGGCAGCTGCTCTTGCCTTGACTGTATCCCTGGCATTACCCATTGCCACGCCTGTACCAACAGCTTCCAGCATCTCAATATCATTTTCTCCATCGCCAAAAGCAATCGCTTCCTCTTTTGAAAAGCCATAGTAATCGAGTACTGCATTTACAGCATTTCCTTTGCCGCAATTCAATGGAATAATATCCGCAGCTTTATCCCACCATGCCGTTATCTGCGTTTCTTTGGTACCCTCTAAAATCTGATCATATTCTTCTTTTCTGCACGAACACATTATCTGATAAATATCGTCCTTACATAATTCATCAAAATTATCTGCAATTGTGAGTATTTCATTTCCAAATCTGAAATACTGCTCCAGATCCTTATCTGTACCATTCGTAACAATAAAATGCTCATTGCTGATTGCCGCTGCCCTGTTCATTTTTTTAAGATTCCGGATGATCTTCTGCTTATCATGATGATTCAGGGGATTTTTGAAAATGATTTTCTCTCCGACCCTCACATAAGAACCATTAAAAGTCAACAGAACATCAAACGTAACATCCTGAAATGCGGGAATCGAAAGATAACCTCTGCCTGTTGCCATACATAACAGGATTCCTTTTTGGCGAAGAGAGTTTAATGCTTTAGCTGTTTTCTCTGTCAGTTCCCTATGACCTAATTTGAGCAATGTACCATCAATATCAAAAAAAGCTATTTTTATCATTCCGTCACCTCTAGTAGAAACTATTTATCCATTCCCTTACTTATACTTACTCCCTGAATAAAACTCTATACTATTTACATGAATCACATTGGTTCTATCGACATCTTTATAATAGCATCTTTCCCCTGTTTTTTCTACAAACAGTGTGTACCGCTTTTTATAATATAACTTTCCTGTCTCAATTGCCAAAATAAATTCCGGTCATTCTAACCTTAAAGCTGAAATAACTTTGTGCCCTTGTATTCCTCTTCCATTTCAGATAAAAAAGGACGCAAGCCACATTTCTATGACTCACGCCTTTTTACAAATCTTTTATCATATCTATTTTTTATTCAATATAAAAAATCCCCTATTTTTTTCTTTAACTTTCCATATCAGATTGAACGGATTCCATTGCCTGATATTCCTTTTTTAGTTCTTTCAACAGTTCTTCTTCTGTAGGCAAATAAAGCTTGTATTTTGAAGCAAATACCTGTGTCTCACCTTCTGGCAATGTATAACGCACAACTGCATCACTTTTATCTGCACAAAGCACAATACCAATTGGAGGATTATCCCCCTCATTCATCAATTCTCGCTCATAGTAATGCACATACATCTGCATTTGTCCTAAATCCTGGTGTGTAAGATCACCAATTTTCAGATCTATAAGCACGAAACATTTTAAAATATAATTATAGAAAACAAGATCTATTCTAAAATGTCGTCCATCGAACGTAATTCTCTTTTGCCTAGCTACAAAAGAGAAACCTCGTCCCAACTCTAGTAAAAACTTTTGCAAATGTGTTATAAGTGCCTGTTCCAGATCACTTTCATAAAAATCATCATTGGGAGACAATCCAAGAAATTCCAACACATATGGATCACGAATAATATCTTCAGGTGTTTTTTCTGGTTCCAATGTTTGAATCTCCTGTGCAACATTTTCTTTATTCTTACTTGATAACAATCTCTCATAAAAAAATGTATTAATCTGTCTTTCTAACTGACGAGTACTCCATTGAGATTTTACTGCTTCGTCCATATAAAATTGTCTTGCATTGTCATTTTCCACTCGCATTAAAAGTCGATAATGTGTCCAACTCAATTCGCTACGCAGTGCGTAGCCATTTGGAAAAGTCAGATAAAACTGTCTCATATTTTTTAAATTTGCAACCGTAAAACCTCTTCCAAAATCCTGTGTCATCTGCTTCGATAATTCTTTGAGTAAACCTGTTCCGTATTCGGCACGTTCTTCTCCATTTTGTTCTTTCACAATAGACTTTCCAATTTGCCAGTAGGCTTCCACCATAGTAAAATTGGCAGTCTGATAAACTTTGTCTCTCGCATTTGTGAGTATTTTCTTAATCTCACTATAAAACGCTCTATCCATCAGAACGACCTCCTTTTAATATTTTTTGCAACAATATCACAACTTTTGCAACTTGAAATGCTGATCTGACATTTCAAGTTTCTTCTATAATCAGCTCTTATAGTTACTCGGATTTTATGGCTTTATTTTACCCTGTTTTTCTCATTCTGCCTACTGCTATTTCACATTCACATATAATAATGAGATCGCATTCCACGATCTCATCACCTTCATTTAAACATAAATCAATTCCTTGAGAATAATCTCTTCCGCAATCGCTCTGTGCTGCTTTGCAGCGCTTACCCATGCCATCTGATCTTTTTCCTTATCTGGCAATGGTTCTTTTTCTTCCAGTTGTTTCAGAATCACCTCTATTTAGCTTCTACCGTAAGTCCAAGCCTTGCTGCTACACCGAAATATCCATACATCGTATCTTCATCCTCCAAAACAGCGGAGTAATCTGTTCCCGATGGGAACGTAATCTCGTACTGTGCGCTTTGATATTCAAAGCTTATGGTCACTGTTACATCGCTTCTTTCCGACATTTTATTTAAAAGATAATCGCTGATGGTATGGAGCTTACCAAAGTCAATTGTAACATTTCCGTTTTCCGGCGCATCCTTGATGAAGCCATACAGGTTTTTCACAGTGGCCATACTTGCAGGAATGGGCTGGGATTCCTTAACCATACCGCAGGACATACATTGATACTCTTCCAGGCCGTCTATACCGGGCTGCGGTTCTACCGTTGTTACCCACTGGAAGCTGCATTCGTGGGATGGTGCGGCAGATGATTCTGTTGAATGAGCAGCTGTGGGCTGCGAAGGAGGAGTAACTGTGGGCTGCGAAGGAGTAAAGGGATAATAAATATTAAAAACAAATTCAACGACTTGAACCCCTCCTTGGGATACTGTCGGAGGGGTATAGTCAACCAATTTTGCATAATCATATTGGCTATCATTGGGAATCGTAATAGAAACATTACTTAGATTTTCACCACAAGTTGTTATACTACTTCCAACACGTTTTGAATTATAAATATAGTCCCACCGAACTATATAGATATATTTATCGCCTGCTGGTGGCTGGGAAAAACCGGTAAAAACAAGTGTATCATCAGAATAATAAGTATTTTGTAATGCGAACATAAAGCTGCCAGGATCTGATAAATCAATGGAATAATTCTTCGCTGCCCTTACCTCCAGTTTCATCCCGGCAAATATACCTGTCACCATGATCACTGACAGCATCATAGTCATGATTCTTTTTCCTGTTCCTGTTATTTTACCTTCCATCTCTTTTGTCCTCCTTTTCCGGTAATTCATTCTTTCCTTTCCGCTCCCTTAACCCACGTTCCCTGTCCCGCAATCTGATACAGCATAACGTAACCGCAACTGCCAGAACAAAGGAAACAACACTCACAAGCACGTAGCTTCCTGCATCTTTATACAGCAGGACAGAACCGTACATGCCCTGAGCCGCCATCTGTGTATGTCCTGCCACCACATGAAGCATTCCTGCAAGAAAGGCAAATAAAACCATGCACGCCGCAGACAGTCCATAAATTCCATGCCTCTGCTGCTGACAGTTTCTTTCATAAATTCGTCTTTTTACCAGTTCCACCCGCTTTTGATTATTGTACATAGAATGTGTCACCTCCTTTTCAAAGCCTTATTTATAAGGGTTTCAATCCTGCATTACTTCCTATCTGTTTTTCTTCCATTTCCGAAATCCCAGATGTAAGCCAAGTCCGATCACCAAAGCTCCTGCACAAATGCAGATAACCGGAATCCAGCCGCCACTGTGGGAGCTGTCCTCTGACGGCAGATTCACACTGTCATCCGACTTTGAATCATTGACTGCGGGGTTATTGTCTGCTGGATTATTCTCCACTGTTGATTTCTGATCATCCCCGGTATCCTCCGTTCTTTGATCTCCTGTGACTTGATCCGCCGTGACCTGGTCTTCCGTGCCTCGATCTTCTATAGTTTGGTCTTCTGTGCTCTGATCCTCCGTATCCTTCTGTGTGTCCGATGAACCCGGTTCGTAAGCTCCGATAAGAGATTTTCCGTTGTCTTTCCTTACGGTCTTTGCGTTATCGCCTGCTATAAGCTGTGCCGGAACTGCCTTCGGTTTGGAATTTTCACCGGTCTGCTCTGCCTGCTTGATCCAGCCTGCATAAACCGTCCTGTTTCCATCAAGCCGGATTTCCGTAATGGGCTGTGTCAGATTCCGATCCGCATACCAGCCGCTAAATTCATAACCTTCACGGGTTGGCCGGTAGCCGGAAAGATTGATCATATGTCCTTTCCATGCGCGAACTGCTTTGATACTGCTTCCACCACAGGTATCAAAGGTCAGGGCAGGATAGCTCACCGGAGCTGTGCCACTGCTTTCCTTCGTATCACCTGAATTGTCATGGTTGGTATTATCATGGTTTGCGTCATTATGTTCTGTTTGAGCCGGGGGTACCGGCACTGTATTTTGCTTCCATTTCGCATAAAAAGTCTTATCTCCTGTATCGGTACTGCTGATTTCCGTAACAGGAGAGCCAGAGAAGCCGCTGTCCTCATACCAGCCTTCAAAAGTATAGCCTTCGCGGGTGATGTCACCTCCTCCCGGCAGAGCCGCACCCGTGCCACAGGTATAGTCGGTTACATCTTTGCCGTCTGCAATCTTGCCTCCATTTGTTTCCAGCTTCACGATATAAGTTTTGGCTGACCACTTCGCATAGAAGGTCTTATCTCCTGTGTCGGTGCTGTTGATTCCCGTAACAGGAACGCCGGAGAAGCCGCTGTCCTCATACCAGCCTGCAAAAGTATAGCCTCCGCGGGTGATGTCAGCAGCTCCCGGCAGAGTTAATAATGTCCCCCCGGTATAGCTTTTAATCTCCCTCCCAGGTGCAATTGTTCCTCCATTTGTTTGCAATATCACCTGATAAACTTTATTCCAATGAGCTACAAGCTTCAGTTTATCCGTAACATAATCACTGAAATCCCACTTAGAATTTGGATTTCCAGACACATACCAGCCTTCAAATTCATAACCGTCCTGCACGAGAGCTCCGGGATCCTGCGCTTTCTGTCCACGAAGAACTTCCTGTTGAGGAATTGATCCGACTCCATTTGTATCAAATTCAACCGTAACTTTTGCGCTGTTCTCGATTTGACAAGTCCTATCCACGACGCCGCTAAATATACCGCCTTCTATCTTACAGTTCGTCACGACTCCCTTGAAAGTTGTCATTGAAGCAGCAGAATTCTCAGTACGTATCGTCAGCTTATCTCTATTAAATGTCCTTATTGGCAGGTTTCCTTCCACAATTCCTCCATTTGCATATAATACTGCATTTGGAATAGTGACTATACTTGCATCAAATTCAATATTACGTTTAATTGTTCCTCCATACAGATAGAATTTAGCATTACCATAATACTTGATGATGGAATCTATCGTTCCTCCATAAATCCTGAGTTTTGCATCCCCATTAATTTGAATTCCATTCTTCGATCCATTAATGATTTCCCCTTCCTGCTGACCTGTATTTTTTATATTCAGTTCACTTGAAGCTAGCAGTGTTATTACATTGTCGCCCATCTCCAGCTTATGACCATTCAAATCCAATGAAACAGTGTAAGAACTAAGTATTTCCCCAATTTTAAGCTCTTTATCCAGCGTTATATTCTCTCCCAGACGGTAATTTCCAGGCGGAAGCCTATAAAAAATTTTGCCGCTGGTAGATTGCACTCTATGCTTCTCAATAGTATCCTGCTTCAATTCCACATCTCCACGGTTATTGGGAGCCATAACAATTGGCAGTCCATTTGCTCTCAACGCATTTTCAACATTTATGCCGGAGCTTTCTTCGCTGCATACATGAGTACATGCTGTCGGCTGGGCTTCTTCGGATTCCATTGCATCATTTCCGGACACCGTACCGGTTCCGGTGGTCTGCGGATAGCATTCTGATGTGTGCACATGAACGCAGCTCTTTGTCAGCGTATCACAGGTCTCGGTATATTCATGTGTCTGCGCCTGCACTTCCTCCTGCTGTTGTATCTGCTTTTGTTCCTGCGTCTGCTTTTGCTTCTGTATCTGTTTCTGCTCCTGTTCCTGCGTCTGCTTTTGCTCCTGGGTCTGCTTTTGCTCCTGCGTCTGTTTTTGCTCCTGGGTCTGCTCCTGTTCCTGTTCCTGTTTCTGCTCCTGTTCCTGTTCCTGTTTCTGCTCTTGCTCCTGGGTCTGCTCCTGTTCCTGTTTCTGCTCCTGTTCCTGCGTCTGTTTTTGCTCCTGCGTCTGCTCCTGTTCCTGTTTCTGCTCTTGCTCCTGGGTCTGCTTTTGTTCCTGTTCTTGTTTCTGCTCGAATCCCGCTTCTGTTTCAACCGGTTCTGCCGCCCATACCGGCACCGATATTAATGTTAAGAGCATGCTCATACTCAGCAATATTCCATAAATTCGTTTTGTCCTTTTTTTCATTCTGCGCTGTCCTCCCCTTACTGTAATGCATTTTCGCAGCAGCTCCGCCTTTTCCATTCATAAGTTGCCTTTTTCTACGGACCAGCTGACCAATATCCATACTTTCCGGCAACTTATTTCATGTCGGGCATCCACCCTATAGAAATGATTGTATAAGCTGCCCTTAGTGAGCAAGCTCCAACGGTCATCCTGCACAATCATTTCTGCATAGCTGAACTGTTACGCATTTTCTAAGATTCTATATGTTCTATATATACTTAGGTACAAAAAATCAAAAAAACTCTCACCCCAATTTGTTTTTTTACAGAAGATTTTGCGCCAACTCAATTGCCAAAGTAAATTCCAGTTGTTCTAGTACAAAGGCCGAAGTTACTTTGGCAAATCTTCTCATAATGAGTAACAAACAAATCGGAATTGTGCGCCCAGACAAGGGCGAGTAGTCTAACAGGTGGAATGCCTGTCTGGTAAGGTCTAACCAACTGCCAGTAGCGAGTCTTGGGTGGTTGTCAGTAATGGCAGTCGCTAAGCGTAGACAGCGAGGAAATAGAGAGTGTGATTGAGCCTCGAAATTTTGACATTTAGAAGGCTGACGCTTATCTCGAAAAAATCCAGGAGAAGAAAGCTACTGAGAAGAAAGAGGCGAAAAGAAAAGAGCAGCGTGAAGCAAATGAGGTAAAGAAAGCCACAGTTCAAGCAAACTCAAAAGAGGAGCTTCTAGAGAAAATTAAGAAAATAGATTGGGACTCTATTAAAGCAGAAGAAAAAATCGTAGGAAGCAGGGTTGACTATTCCGTATAATAATTACATATTTATAAAAAATAGTGATAGGACAGATATTTTAACAAAAGATAATATCTGTCCTATTTAATTTCAAATATGTATTGCAAAAAGTCATACAAGGTGGTACGCTTTGATTGAAAGGTGGTATATATTATGGCAATTACAAAAAGTGCAAATGTTACGGCAAGAATTCAACCAGAAATAAAAGAAAATGCAGAAGCAATTTTAAATAAACTTGGAATTCCCGTATCAGTTTTTATTGATATGACATATAGACAGGTGATAATGCATGATGGAATTCCATTTTCTTTGGAAATTCCTAATAAATTAGCGACCAGAGACCAAATGTCGGAGTTGGAATTTAATACTATGATGGCGACAGGACTTGCACAGGCAAAAGCTGATGACTCTTATTCTGTAGATGATGCATTTGCAAACTTAAGAATGGAGATTGGTGGATGAAACAATATACCGTAAAAGTTACAAAGATGGCATATGAGCATATGCAGGAAATTGTAAAATATATATCCGGTGAACTTTTTGCACCAGATGCAGCGGGTAAGCTGCTAGATGAATTTCAGAGCAGTATCGAAGGGTTGGCTGAAATGCCAGAAAGATACTCATTAGTCGATGAAGAGCCATGGCGTACTGAGGGCATGAGAAAAATAATTGTAAAAAATTTTTTGATTTACTTTTGGATAGATGAGCATAACATGAAGGTTCAAGTTACTGGTGTCATCTATGGACGAAGAGATCAAGTAGTACAGTTGGCAAAATTGGATAGGGGAGTATGATGTAAAGCGAATCGGGAATACCCTGACTCACGCTCCTGTATGCAGCAGTTGTGGATATATGGACGAAGCACGGAAAGAGAATTGTTCTGCCGGATCTGGCTATGAAGTGACAAAAACAACCCATGAACAAAAGTGTCAGAAATGTAATGGCGTTATGACTACCGAATCACATAATTTTAGTCTTGGTTCATCATGTTCAATATGTAAGTATGATTGCACGCATATTTGGGGAGAATGGATCTATGATGCTACTGAACATAGTCATACATGTATCCTCTGCAAATATAGTGAACACAGTTTGCATACATTAGAAAATGGAATCTGTGCCATATGTGGAGCTGTTTAACAATACTGAATGTTCAAAAGTGCAGGCCAATCATCCGTTGATTGCCCTGCACTTCTATTCTCAGTTTATTTTCATCTCGTCTTTATTCCGATCAATTTATTTTCACCTTGCGTTCCCTCTCCTATGTCCATTCTCATTTGCCCGGTTACGTGTTACTCTCTGGCTTCGCGTTCTTCTTGGACTTTTTTACTGCTTTTCTCAGCTTTATGTCCATTCTCTCCTGCCCGGTTCCGTATTTCTCTCTGGCTTCCGGAGAATTTTGGACTTATTTACTGTTTTTCTGTGCTTTATGTCCATTTTCTCCTGCCCGATTCCGTATTTCTCTCTGGCTTCCGGAGAATTTTGGACTTTTTTCCTGTTTTTCTCGGCTTTATGTCCATTTTCTCCTGCCTGGTTCCGTGTTACTCTCTGGCTTCATGTTCTTTTTGGACTTTTTTACTGCTTTTCTGTGCTTTATGTCCATTTTCTCCTGCCCGGTTCCGTATTTCTCTCTGGCTTCCGGATGTTTTTGGACATTTTTACTGTTTTTCTCAGCTTTATGTCCATTTTCTCCTGCCCGGTTCCGTATTTCTCTCTGGCTTCACGTTCTTTTTGAACTTTTTTACTGCTTTTCTGTACTTTATGTCCATTTTCTCCTGCCCGGTTCCGTATTTCCTTCTGGCTCCCGGATGATTTTGGACTTTTTTACTGCTTTTCTCGGCTTTATGTCCATTTTCTTAGTAGCATTTACTCCAGTTTCCGTATTT
>OGDY01001241.1_pt1 | contig 29750 bp, 17 predicted proteins | sample 1570341 | NCBI WGS metagenome assembly OGDY01 (sample SAMEA2581972, study PRJEB24529) | metagenome | biome: Human gut stool | place: China | collected 2011 | reverse complement strand
CCTGCCGCTGTGCGAAAAAAACGCCGCTGCGGAGGGCGTGAAGAACGCTTCGTTCAGGCGCGGGAACGCCGTAAAGCTGGATTTCCCCAACGAGAGCTTCGACACGACCGACGGCAGCTTTATGACGCCGAAGGAAGCCTGTCGCCTTATGCTTCGCGGCTCAACATTGCTGGCGGGAAAGAAGTAAAGCGGCAACGGCATCAGCGAAAGCTAACCGTTCCCTTGCTGAAATTATGCATGCAAGGCTTATCCGAACGCAGACCGAAGCACTAAGCTGCTGCGACGATTGAAGATCTGAAAGCAAATTGGACCGTTCAAAGTCGCTGTTTTTTCATTTTTTCGATCAATTTATCTTATCTATCCGGATATAGCAGTCACACGCCATGGCGGAGGACATGGGACTCGAACCAAGCCATGATCTTGAAAACCGCAGAAAACTTTCGTTTTTTAGAAAACACAATATCATATGAAACAAGGCTATCGGACCGCTTACATAAGAAAGTTAGCTGCGCGATAGCCCCTGAAGGACATTCATTCATAATCATACACCTCCATTATTTTGACAGCGTTTTCTTCGTCTATGGCAAATTGATATGGGTGAAGAACACCTATATATTCGCCGTTAAATACATTTACATATTTGTGATATCAAATTTTTGTAAATGTCGAAAACTTCGAAAGGCAAGGTACGACACAGATAAGAATTTTCGAAAAAGAATCCTGCGTTTCTGAAATGTGCAAAGTTAGATTGGCTATAAAACAAAGGGGGCTGCGCCCTAACGGTTACTTTCCGTTAATGCGACAGCCCCCCTGCTCCCATAAGAGATCAGCTCCAGTTAATCTTGCGTGCAACCTGAGCTTTGGTGGAACCCTTCGCGAAAGTGAAGGTTCCCGCGCTGACTTTTTCGTGGTCAAGCCCCTGACCGTCGCATGCGCTCTGATATTCAGCATAGTCGCTGAACAGCCCTGCGTCAATCAGGCACTGAACGGCAGCCGAAGCCGTTGTTCCCGTGACATCCACTTCCACATCTTTTGAAAGCTTGCCGTCAACCCAAAGCTGGGCAGGCTGAGCGGGATTCGTATTATCGCCGCCCGTCGTGCCGGAATTATCGTTATTGTCGGCTCCGGTATTGTCTGCAGGCTTATCGCCGGTGTTCGTATCATCCGGCTGCGTGCCGCCTCCGATCGGCTCTTCAACAGCCGGGTCATCCGCATTTATCAATTCCTTCGGATACTGGAGAATCACATCCATTCTCCAAGCTATAATCAAAGCCGCCGCTGCAAGAATCAGGGCCGCTATAATAATATCATTTTTATCGTAAATAAAATCTTTCAGCTTTTTCATTTTCCCCTCCGTAAGCAGTACTAAAAACTACTCATATATTTTAACACATTTAGACTTTTTTCTCAAGGTGTTTTGTTGTATAATGGTTCTATGTTTAAAATTGAGATAACAGAGAATCAAGCGAACCAAAGGCTTGACAGATTTTTAAAAAAATATTTTAACAACGCGTCCCTTGGGACAATCTATAAACTGATACGCAAAGACGTCAAGGTGAACGGCAAAAGGGCAAACGAAAGCACCCTGCTTGCAAACGGCGACGAACTCACGCTCTACATCAGCGACGAAACCGCGGCGGGGCTTCGGAAGGAAAAGAGGCGCGTCAAAGTGAAGAAGCAGTTTAAGATTGCTTACGAAGACGACGATCTTTTGATTGTCGAAAAACCTTTCGGGCTGCTCACGCACGGCGATCGCACGGAGAAGAAAAACCACCTTGCAAACCAGGTAATCGATTATCTGATTGAAAAAGGCGACTATAATCCGCGGACGGAAACCACATTTGTGCCGGCGCCGGCAAACCGGCTCGACCGCAACACGACCGGGCTTGTGATTTTCGGCAAAAATGCGGCGGCACTCCAGAAGCTGAACCGCATCATACGCGAAAAAGATCAAATCCATAAACTCTACCTTACCATAGTGGCAGGAGATCTTGAGAGACCGATGCGCCTGAGGGCGAAGATGACCAAAGACGAGACGAAGAACGTGGTGAGTGTGCTTTCTGAAGAGGGAGAAGGCAAGTTCATGGAAACCGTGGCAAGACCGCTTCTGCATGCAAGCTGGAAAGGCAGAGAATACACGCTGACGGAAGTGGAGATTTTGACCGGCAGAACACACCAGATTCGTGCACACCTTGCGAAAGCGGGTTATCCGGTAATCGGAGATGTCAAATACGGGGACAGGAAAGTCAATGCGGTTATGGAAAAGGAGTTTGGGCTTACGACGCAGCTTCTTCATGCCTATAAGCTGATTTTCGAGCCGGAGTCTGCCGGAGGCGGATTCCCGGAGACTGTCGAATCAACGCTTCCTCCGGATTTTGAACGAATAAAACAGACTATTTTTGGAAATAATACGAGGTGACAAGATGATGAAAAATATACTCGAATGGGTGAAAGATATATTGATTGCGGTTGTGATTGCAGGTGTGATTCTTTTGTTTCTCAAGCCGATTATCATACAGCAGCACTCCATGGAACCGAACTTCCAGCCGGGTGATTATGTGATAACAAGCCGTCAGGCATATACGCTTTTCGGCGAACCTGAAAGAGGGGACATTATCGTTTTCAAGTCCCAACTTTTGGATGAAGAAGGAAACGAAAAAAATCTCATTAAGAGAATTATCGCGCTGCCGGGTGATACAATCGAAATCAAAGCGGGCTACACATATGTAAACGGCGAAAAAATCGACGAACCGTACGTTGCCGAGCAGGGCATTTCGGGCGAAATGGATGCGATTACGATTCCGGAAGGACAATTCTTCGTTATGGGCGACAACCGCGGCGTCAGCGAAGACAGCCGTTCGGCGAGAGTCGGAACCGTTTCCGAGAATTCGCTGGTAGGCAAAGTAGTGCTCAGGCTGTACCCGTTCAGCAAAATCGAGAAATTCTAAACAAAACGGGAGGCTGAGGTCTTGGCGAAATTTTTTCTGAGAACAGGTTCGGCAATCGTCGGAATTGTTTTGGCAATCGTGCTGTATATGAACTTCGGGATTTTTGAAATCAAAACCGTTTTCATGTATCCGGCACTCAAGCCGGGGCAGCATGTGCTGATTCACAAGACCGCGGCAGAGCAAATCGGTATCGGAGATTTGGTACTTTTCGAAGCACCGTTTTACGACTTTGATACGCAGGAGGGAATGCTGGCGGTACGCAGGGTGTCCGGGATAAAGGACGGCACGCTGCGGCTGGAATGTGATGCACCGGCGGTGGCGAAAGATGTTTTGGCGGTGGACGAAGAGAGCGTTAGGGGAAAGGTGATTTTATGGCAAAAAAAGAACGAAAGCTAGTCGCAAACAACAAAAAGGCTTATCACGATTTTTTTATAGAAGAAACATATGAGGCGGGCATTGTGCTGACCGGCACCGAAATCAAGTCGGTGCGCCAGGGAAAAGTCAGCATTAAGGAAAGCTACGCCAGAATCAGGGACGGCGAAATGATGCTTTACGGCATGAACATCAGCCCGTATGAGCAGGGCAACCGCTTCAACGTGGACCCGCTCAGAGAGAGAAAGCTTTTGTTACATAAGCAGGAAATAAGGAAGCTCATCGGACAGACGACGCTGAAGGGGCTGACGATTGTTCCGCTTAAAGTATATATTAATGAAGAGGGCCGCGCCAAGGTTGAAATCGGACTTGCACGAGGCAAGAAAAATTACGACAAGCGTGAGGACATCGCAAAGCGTGATGCAAAGCGCGACATGGATCGCCGCATGAAAACGCGCGGGTGATGTAACCTTTTTGCCTTCAAAACGGAGTTATTAATGAGAGAGGCGCTCGAAAGAGCACAGATTTTGACATTATAGGAACAAGGGGATGTAAAGGTTTCGACGGGGGTGTAGAAGCCGGATAAGCGAGCGGTAGTTGGCTCAGACTACCTTAAAAAGGGCCCGTTAAATATAAACGCTAAAAATAACAACAATTTCGCATTAGCAGCATAGTTCTGCAGCGCCTAAGGCGCGACGCGCGTCGGCCACAGCTCACCCGTAGGCTGTGATACCGGCGTCGACTATACGGGAAAACCTGCAGGGAGTTCTCGGTACCTCGCAGGGAACAACGAGATAGCTGACATGGCAGCATGTTAATGGGCGGCCACGGAGGCGAAATTTTAAAACATTGACTGCGCTCGGAGAAAGTCCTGTGGAAATGCTTTCGGACGCGAGTTCGACTCTCGCCATCTCCACCACAACCCGGCCCGGAATACGAAAAGTGTTCCGGGCTGTTTTTTTCAAGATGGCGGATGTCACGCCGCTGATTCGGCTTAGCCGTAAACGCGGGATGAACAGCGGCAATTCCACCATACTCAGATGGACGGCGCGCACGCAGGACGGTTTCTTGAGCGATTTCAAGAAACCATTAGGATATAAAATTGTTTGATTACCTTTTAGCTGTTTTTAATATGGAAAATATGTTAAAGTTATGATAAAATATTTCATAGGACATATCGCAGACAAAAGGATATTTTTATGAAAAGAATTGAAGAAGTATTGAATGTTGACGAAGTATATACTATGGTTGAGGAGGGCGTTACAAAGCCTCTAAAAGTTCGTTTGGAAAATGGAGAAGAGGCTATAGTAAAATATCCCAACAATAATTGTGGAAATCAAGTATTGCTTAACGAGTTTGTTTGCAGTTGCATCGCACAAGAAATTGATATAAATGTGCCTCCGTTTGGCGTATGTCAGTTGTCGGATGAAATAATAGAAACGTTACCCTATGAATGGGGACTTGATGTGGAAAATGCAGGTTTGTGTTTTTTTTCTAAACTTATTACAAGCAGTATTCCTGTTACATTCGGTACATTATCGGTAGTAGATGACCCTTCTTTTAATTTGGCAAGGTTGATTGTGTTTGACCACCTTATATGCAATCGCGAACGGCACGACGGGAATATGATAATAGAGATGGGAAAAGGGCAAAACTATCTATATGCGATTGATCATGGTACAATTTTTACGACAGGAGTTCGGTATGATGCTCGCTCCTTGCAGGAAGAGATAAAAGATACTCGTATTTTTGATTCAAGTATTATGAGCGCAAATGAAAAAATGTATAAATGCTTAGCGAGCAGATTTGCATGCTCCAATCAAGAAATTGAGAAACAATGTAAAGAAATGAAAGCCGCTGTTGATGATGATATACTGAAAAAAATAAAGGAAAATGTGCCAAATGAGTGGATAAAAATAGCCGAAAGTGATACAATAGAAAGGCTTACCAATACAATCTGCAAAAGACGAGATAAATTAGATGAAATTGCAGGCTTGATTATAAGGGAAAGGAGAAACTAACAAATGAAAAAAATATTACGATATTCAGTTTTGAGATATTCTCCTTCTAAAATTTCAGGAGAAAGAATCAATTTAGGCATTGCTTTTTCGGATGAACAGCAGGGCATTCATGAATTTCGACATACAAATAAATTTAAGCGTATAGCCGAATTTGACGATGAACTCAGCATTGATGTTGTGAAAAAATTACTCAAGGGAATTAAAACAGATATAGATAATTCGTTATTTACGAACGGACACTTTGATTTAGATGAATATATAAAGTTTTTTATTAATGATTTTTGTTTTGATGAACCTAAGACAATTTATTATGAGGATTGGGATGCCGCTGTCGAAAGAATAAACAAAGCCTATTTTCGATTTGATTATGGGGAAAATAATCGTCCTAGCAAAGCGGATGATTTAAAATTACTCGGAGAAATTATTACCGAGAAGAATGACAAAATAAAGAAAAACAGCAGAACAATAGGAATCTTTAATGAAAATGTGACCTATGATTTTGTTACAGAAAATTATAAAATTAAAATCATGGATTTGGACGACAAAGACTTATCTAAACTCGTCAACAATGCAAAATCATGGGCAATGACCTGCATGACGGACCCGGAAAAAAATATTCTTATTATTTACAGGTACAGCAAGAGAGATAATTTGAAAAACAATAAAGAGTTTGAATCAATTAAAGAAATCTTCAGGTATGCAAATGCCAAGTTTGTAGATATTGAAGAGGGCATACAGTTAATGCAATAGTATAGAGAATAAAATTAACCCGGCCCGGAATACGAAAAGTGTTCCGGGCTTTTCGAAAGATAGGAGAATAATAACATGCTGAAAGTCGGAAAATTAGACAACGCGCTGCTTTCAAAGGCGGTTATCAACAGAATAAAATGCAAAAGACCGGAGGTGCTTGTGCATGCCGGAGTCGGAGAGGACTGCGCGGCAATTGATTTCGGCGAGTATGAGTGCGTGATGTCAACCGACCCGATTACGGCATCGGTGAATGACATCGGCAGGCTTTGCATACATATATCCGCAAACGATATCGCCTCAAATGGGATAGAACCAATTGGGATTCTGCTGGCGGTGATGCTGCCGGAAGGAACGACCGAAGAGGATATCACCCACATTATGGAACAAGCTGCTGAGACAGCGGCGGAATGCAACATCGAAATCATAGGCGGACACACGGAAATCACCAAAGCCGTAAACCGTCCGGTGATCGTATCGACCGCAGTCGGCAGAGGCTTCAAAGGTCAATCGGCATCGGCTTCCGAGATAAAACCGGGAGATGCCATCCTTATGACTAAGACGGCAGGAATTGAGGGAACAGGCATAATTGCCTGTGACTATGAAGAGGAACTCAGAGAAGTTTTGAGCGGCGAGGAACTCGAACACGCAAAATCGCTTCTCTCGAAGGTCAGCGTTGTCAAAGACGGAATCATAGCAGGGCGTATCGGCACGCACGGCATGCACGATGTGACGGAAGGCGGTATTCTAGGAGCTGTATGGGAAATGTGCAGCATCGCAGGAACCGGAGCACGCCTTGATGCTGAAGCAATACCTGCAGATGATGTGACACGCAGAATCTGCGAACATTACGACATCAACATGCTTAGACTGATTTCCAGCGGCTCAATGCTTATAATGACAGAAGAAGACAAAAAAGAGGAAATCATCAGGGAACTTGCGGCACAGGGAATACCCGCAGCGCAGATAGGAAAAATCGTTCCGAAAGAGGAAGGTTTATCCATTTGTGAAGGCGGAAAACAAACCCAAATTGACCCTCCGGGACCAGACGAATTATACAAAATTGTTAAATAATTGAATAAAATTTGGTGCAGCCGGACATACTCTTTTGTGAAGAAATAGTGAAAAACTGGACAATTTCAACATTTTCGGGTATAATGGAGAAGTCTGCGGGAGAAACCCGTCCGCAGATACTATTTTGAAAAGAGGAAATATTATGTTTAAAAAACTCATTGCAGTGCTTATGGCATTGGCAGTGGCTGCATGTTCGGCAGTTCCGGTTTACGCTGATTTGGATCAGGTAACCACCGGAGTTCAGACGGAGCAGCAGACGGCCGAGCCGGCAGGCACCGGAGAAATAGGCAGTACCGGGGAACAAGCACCGAACACGAATGATTCTGAAAGCGGTCAGAACAGCGGAAACGATCAAACAGGTGAGAACGCTCAGAGCGAAAATAGCGAGACCGGCAACACTGAAGCTGGCAACACCGAGACAGGCGATACCGAAGAAACGGCCGACACGAAGGATCAGGATAAGGACAAAGACAAGGTAAAGAAACCGACTAAAAAGAAGATATCAAAATATCAGAAAGGACTTGCCGCATATATTCGCAGCAAGAACCGAAAGCTAAGCAAACAATGGTCAATTACACTCGCCGGCTATTTCATTAAGTCCGGCAAAAAACACGATATAGATCCGAAAGTTCTCATGGGGCTTGCGCTCCGCGAGAGCAACTTCCGTGCAAAGGCAAAGAGCCGCTACGGATACAAAGGAATGATGCAATGCGGAGATTCTTTTGCGAAGCGATACGGCTATAAGCCGTCGGATTTATACAAGGCAAATGTCAGCATTGAAATCGCTGCCAAGTATCTCAAAGCTATGAAGAAACGACACAAAACATACTCAAAAGCGATTTGCTGCTATGTCTGTGGAAGCGGTGCAGTAGCCAGGGGCGTTCATTCCCGGGAACCCGGCAGATCTGTAATGAAGGTAAGAGATAACATCAAGAAATACCTTAAGAAAAACGGATATGTTTAGCAAAATCGAGAATCCGACTCATCAGTCGGGTTCTTGTTTTTATGCACAAGCCGTGATATACTTTCGGTAATGGGGGAAATTGATATGGCGATTACAACGAAAAAAACACCATGGGAAAAAGAATGGATTGATTTGCAAAAGAAAGAGGCAAGATTTACGCATAAGAGGAAAGAAGGCCCGACATCCGTGCTGATGCAGAAACTTGACAAGATTGTGCCGAAGAAACTCAGTGGAACGCTTAATGCTGCTTTTTATAAGGCTTTTGCGGTCGTGTTCGAAAAGGGAACAGGCATAATCGAAAAAACATACAACAAAGAAAAGAAAGAAACCGATTTTAAGGTGAACACATATGCCTCCGAAATCTCCGACAGCAGGCGGGCGGCGAAGACTTTCACTAAGCAGGCAAAATCCGCCAAAGGCCTCAACCTGCTCATCTCAAGCGTGGAAGGCGTGGGAATGGGAATCGCAGGCTCTGCAATCCCGGACATTCCTGTTTTCATAGCGATGGTGCTCAAGAGTGTGTACGAAATCGCACTCAGCTACGGCTATGAATACCGCTCCGACGAAGAAAAAATCTTCATCCTCAAAATCATCGAAGCCGCGATGTGTGACGAGGATGAGTTTATGCAAAAGGATGCGGCGCTTAACAGTGACATTCACGGAATCGTGCTGAACGGAGATTTTATAGGCGAGGGAGACTGGAACATCAGCAAGGAGGACCAGATGAAGCGCGCCGCGGCGGCTTTGTCCGCAGAAATGATATACACCAAGTTCGTACAGGGATTTTTCCTGGTCGGAATGGTGGGCGGCATCTTTGACCCGATCTATGTAAACAGAATCAGCGACTATGCCGTGCTCAAATACAGAAGAAGATTTTTGGAAGGTAAACTAAACCATGAAAAATAATACATTATATCTTACGCAGGCGTCGCTTATTGCGGCACTGTATGTGATGCTCACCATAATTTCAAATTTTGCGGGGCTTGCCAGCGGCGTGATTCAGCTCAGACTTTCCGAGATGCTGACAATCCTTCCGGTATTTACCCCGGCGGCGATTCCGGGGCTTGCGGTGGGCTGCGCGGTTGCAAACCTTGCGACAGGCTGCGCTCTGTGGGATGTCGTGTTCGGAACACTCGCAACAACATTGGGGGCTCTCGGCACATACTATATAGGAAGAAAATATCCATATGCGGGTCCGGCATTCCCAATTGCGGCGAACGCACTGATTGTACCGAAGGTGCTGCAGGTTGTGTACGGAGCCGAAGGTACCTACTGGTACTTCATGCTGACGGTGGGAATCGGCGAAATTCTCTCCTGCGGCGTGCTCGGCATCATTTTGTACCGGGTGCTGAGGAAAACAAAGATTTTTGAAGAATAAGAATTAACGATAAGATTAATCTAAAACGGGTGTCCGAATTCCATTCGGACACCCTGTTTTGTAGGTTTATTTCAATATCCACTTCGGATTTTTCTTGCGCACATGCGGATCCTTGACGATTGTTTCCGGTGGAGTTTCCAGCAGCACCGGATTCTTGTAGTAACGAGAAAGCTCTTTGAAGCAGCGCCCGTAGTAGTGGCCGTTTGCGATTCGCTCGTCGGTTACGATTCCAAGCTCCATGATTTTTTTCTCCTCGACCGTCTCACCATTCTTCACAATCTTCTTCATCGGCTGCCCCATTGATACGAAAACACCGGTCGTACCGAACTCATACAGATGGTGGTAGATGGTGTTGGTTCGGATGGAAGCCAGATTGGTAACAAAAAGTGATGTATGGAACGGGCTTGCGTCAACAATGCTCATCGGCAGAGTGAAGAACTTGTCAAGCAGCTTCAGAAAACCGATGCCGAAAGTCAGAAGGAACGGCGTCCTGCAAAGCTTTGCGGCAAGTTTATCCATGGAATTCGGGCCCTTGAGATTTTTTGCACGATCGATAGCTGCGTTGATTTTGTCGTTGACGATATCAAGCGTATCATCCAAGTTGAAATATAACTTGCTCACCGTGTCCGACTCGGCCCCCGGAGTAAGCGTTACGAACGAAACGCAGAAATGATTGCGCGCATAAATTTTCTTGTTCATAACGAAACGGTTCAAATAAGGATTCTGCGAAACCAGCCGCAGATATCCGGCAATGATGATGCTCATGTGAGAGATGCTTACACCGCGGCGGCGGCACTGCCTTATGTAATCCTGAATCGGCTCAAGGTCGATATTTACCTTAATCGAGTTGGAAGCATCATACCGCTGGGGCATGATGTGCGGGACGATTTCATACATCGGGTCATTGCCCTTGACACGATATCCATCACTTCTATACATATATTATGTTCTCCTATTATGTACTCCTAACGCACATGGTGCTAAGAAAATGCTAATAAACTGCTGATAAAACTCCCACAATTATAGAACATTTTGGTCTATATTGCAAGTTTTTGTTAAAATCCGGTCATTCCTATGATATAATAATATGCACATATGGCGTGCTGTGATAAATGCGGCCGCAGAGGAAAAGGAGAAAAACGATGAACTACTATGTCTGTAAAGAACAGGACTATTCGATAGGCAGATGGTCGGGAGGGACTACGACGCAGCTTGCGATTCATCCCGCAAAGAGCAGCTATCTCGACAGGAATTTCGTATGGAGACTGAGCTCCGCTACGGTTGATGTCGAGGAATCCGATTTCACCAAGCTCCCGGACTACGACAGAGTGCTTATGGTACTTAAAGGCGAAACCGTGCTCAGCTACGAGGGAGAAAGAGTCGTCAGACTCAAGGAACTCGAGCAGGACCGTTTTGACGGTGCATGGAAGACCAAGAGCTTCGGCAAGATTACAGACTTTAACCTCATGGTCAGAAAAGGAAACGAGGGGTATCTTGATGTCGTATACCCGAAATCAGAGAAAGAGACCATGACATCCGAATATGAAACGAAGCTTCCGCTGGTGACACACGCTCTGTATTGTAAGGAAGGCTACCTCGTTGTGGGAATCGGCGGCGAAACGCAGATGGTGCAGCCGGGACAGCTTATCGTTATGGAATTCGTGCCGGGCGACAAGGTGCAGTACTCCGTCATGGGCGAAGGCACGGCAATCCGTGCGCAGATTTTTGCGGCGGACATGAATGACGAACTTTATCCGGTGGAAATCCCGCCAGAGAAAGCAACCTTCGACGACTTCAAAGCCTGCGTATACCTTGCAAACATCCAGTTCAGACTGGCGAAATATATGATAAAGAGCCTCAAGACCACATGGTTCGATGAGCAGCTCAGCGGCGCAATCCGCAAACTCGAGAGACTTTATGTTACTTTCTTCGTATTTATAATAGGGCTTGTGACAATCGCATCCATGGGAGCTATGAACGAATGGGACAGCGTGATTGTTTTGCTTGGGATTTTGGCATGGATTCTCGTTGACTGCCTGCTCATATCCCCACTGATCTACTTCGCCGTGATGCCGAAGCCTGTCCGCAAGCACATTAAGGACATCGACAAGCTCACGCCGTACGAGCAAAAGGTGCGCGAAGCAGAACTCGGCCGCAATGAACGCGCTGAGAAGATCCTCAAGAAATACAAGAACAGCGGCAGGTACACGGGGATGTAAGAATAAACGGCTTCGCCAAAACGCCGAAAAAATTATGGCCAAAACGCCGAAAAAATTATGGCCAAAACGCCGAAAAATAGCTTGTAAAAAATCAGTATCTTAAAAGGCTGTTCCGAAGAACAGCCTTTTACTCATTTTACGTTTAAAATAAACCGCAAAATTTTTTTGTAACTTTTGTAACCTTTTGCACCTCATATCGGAGTTACTAGTGAAAGGTTGAGACATGGGCCTTTGCGGAGCGGGGCGATATCCTCGCGGAAAAGAGTGGTTTTCACAGAAAAAACACTTGCAAAGTCGAAAACCTTTTGGTAAACTATAACGGAATTATTTCATATTGTGATATGTTGTGGGACTATGTCCATTTTCACAAGACCTTACAATATGAGCAAAAATTAAAAAAGGGAGGAATTCTAAAAATGAAAAAATTATTAACAGTGCTGTTAGTAATCGCTGTTATGTTCACTTTCAGCTTTGGTAGCGCATTCGCTGTAACAAAAGCTGATTACAATGAAACATTAGCAAAGGCATACTTTGATGCAGCGATGAAAGCAATTGCTGACAGCGAAGCGGAAGGTATTAACATTACCGGACCAAGCAAAGCCGGAACGACAGGTGGAACTGTTAGCTATTTCATAGAGTACAAGACTCTTGCAAGCTTCTATGATCAGCTTTACAGTGCTGCTGTTGACTATGCAAAGGCTGATGCGAGTCATCAATATGTAGGAAATGGTGCAAGCATTGACGATTTCCTTTACTTAGTAGAAGGTGAAGGCAACGAACTTGACAATTCTGAATTAAAGATGGATATCGTAGCTGCTCAGTACAAGGCTGACAAGGAAACTGCTATCGGCAACTTAGACGGATTAAGCCTTTCTGACTACTCCACTGAAAAGATGAAAGATGTTGATGCTGATGGATGCACAACTTACTTAGAACATGTTCAGTATATCATCAACGAAGCTAAGAAAGACATCGAGAAAGCAACATTCACTACAGATGATGGCGTTGCAGAATATTTTGAAGCAAAGGCTGTAATGGATTCATATTTCGAAGACTATAAGGGCGATGATGCTGCTTATGGAGCTTTGACAAAGGAAAAAGGCTATATGCAGGGCTCAACTCCTGTTGGTTTAGGCGTTTATGAACTTAATACTGCATTTCCAGTTGGAACAGGCACATTAAATGACTACACAACTGCTGCAGTTAAAGGTCAGGATGCTATCGATAACGCAACTATTGCTTCCCAGAAAGCTGCTATCGCTGGTGAATATGCACGTTACATGGCACAGAAAGATGCTGATAAGACTTTTGCCGACAACATGAAGCAGGCTCTTGATTTCTTAGCAGAAGAAGGAATCAAGGTTAACGCAGACCCTACAGGCCCTGACTTTGTATGGTTTAATGTAAGCAAGAAAGCTGCTGTTAAGACAGCTATCGATACTGTAGAAAAGTTTGAAGTTGATGCTGCTAGATTAGCTGCAGAAAAAGATGCTACAGGTGCGCTCGTTCGTGATGCAAAAGATGTTGCTGATTTAGTAACAGAAGGTAAAGTTTACGAATACATGACCGGAATTGGCATGGGTATTCCGCAGAAAGATGGCAAAGCTGAATATCGCAGTTCTGCAGATTGCTTAAAGGCTATCACAGCTCTTTATGCTAGTCTTGACGAAGCAAAATTAGATTACGAAAAGAAAGTTAGAGAAACATATGTAGCTAACTTCCTTGCAGACGCTGAAGCTGATGAAACATACTATCCTGCAGAACTTGCAAAACTCAAATCCTTAACTGAAGAATACCTCACAAAGGTAAATGCAGTTACAGAACTCGACAAAGTTGGAAAGTATGACAACGAATATTTCGGCGATAGTGTTATCGAGTTAGTACAGGGCGCACAGGGTGCAGCAATCACTACAACTAGCCTTGTAGGTAAAGTTGAAAAGGCTTCCGATGTTGATACGAAGGCAGCTGTTTTATATAATTCAGCAGAAGAGTATGCTAACATCATAAACAAGCAGATTAAGAAGAATGATGACAGATATTACCTCGGCGAGAACTATGCTAAGCTTCATGCTGCAATTAACGAATTAGTAGGTAATTCTGAAGCAAGAACAACTAAGGACATCAACGCAATGGCAGACCAGGCACTTGCGCTTATTAAAAATCTTCCTACAAATGCTGCAGTAGATGCTGCTTTAACTGCTGCTGACGACGCTGTTAAGGCTCTTCCTAAGAAGGTTTCCACAGCTGACAAGGCTACAATCGACGCTGCAAAGGCTGCTGTAAAAGCTTACGAAGACTTAAGTGCTGCAACTTATGGAGATAAGGATAAGGTTAATACTGCTGTTCTCAAATATGCATATGCATTCAACAATGAAATGACTGCAAAGGTTAAAGCTGTAAGCTCAACAGATAAGGAAGCTGTTAAGGCTCTTAAATCCGAAATCAAGGATTTCATTAAAGCATATGAATATGACAAGACAAACAAGCCGGTAGAAGGTGCATTCACTGCAAACCTTAAGGACTTAAACGACTACCTTGATGCAATCAAAGCTGCTGATAAGGCTGCTGTAGTTAAGGCAATCGCTGCAATCCCTGAAAGAGCAAACCTCACAGAAGCTGACAAGGCTACAGTTGAAAACGCTAGAAAGTTATATGATGCATATGTTGCAGAATATACTGACTACGAAGATCCATACCCTGGATATGTTGCAGATGATTTTGATTATGCAACATTAGTAAAGGCAGAAGCACTTCTTGGACTCAACGCAAACCCTGCAAAGGCTGTTGAATCCCTGAAGATCGTTGCTAGATCAACTGCTAAGAAGGGCTCCATCACAGTTAAGTGGACTGTAAAGGGCGAAGCTGATATCGATGGATACCAGATCTGGAAGTCCAAGAAGGCTAACAGCGGATACAAGAAAGCATTCACAACTACTAAGAAGTCTTACAAGAATTCTAAGGGCCTCAAGAAGGGAACTAGATACTACTACAAAGTAAGAGCTTACAAGGTAATCGATGGTAAGAATGTTTACTCCGATTGGTCCAACAAGGCTAACAGAAAGGCTAAATAAGGACACCTTATTTACATTAAAAACTGATCAATAATACAGACCCCCTCCGGGAATCCGGAGGGGGATTTGTGCAAGAATAGAAGTAAGAAAAAGGAAACACAATATAATTCCTCCAACAGGTATTTTTTTTACTAACGCAATTATTACAAAAAACAAAAAGAAAATATATATATTTATACACAAAACACCAACTATCTGAAAGAAAGGAACGCAGGTAATTGATATGAACAAAAAAATTCTGGCACTTGCCCTTTCCATCGCACTAATTATTACGATGATGCCAGCTTCGGCATTCGGAGGGCAAGGACGGACATCGGACGGCAATATCGTCATATCGGACAAGAAATACGAAGTTGCCCCCGGAATCGTAGAACGCGAATATATTGTGAATAACCAAGACCTCAGCGCGCAGCAGTCCGGACATGTGCTTGAGGTAAAGCTTGGCGAAGATGCAGAAATCATAGCAGGATATAACGACTATAACATTGATGCCATTAAATCCGGAACAAACTGGAACATGAGAAGAACGACCGAGCAGGCGCAGGCCGTGGAAACTAGCCGCGGCGTTAATGTTGTAGGTGCGGTAAACGGAGATTTCTTTGATATGTCAAACGGCAGACCAAGAGGCGTTCTTGTTATGAACGGCACCGTTATTCAGAAATCGAGCTTTCCATGTTTTTACATAGACGAGGATAATGTGCCGCACATTGAAGAATCCTCGGCGAATCTTCCGGAAAGCGTGAAAGAAGCTGTCGGTGGTGCTGCCGTAATCGTAAAAGACAGAAAACCTGTCAGCGTGGGCGATGAAACGAAGAACCCGAGAACCGCAATCGGAATCAGAGCGGACAATACGGTCGTAATCTACATGGTAGATGGCCGCCAGGCACCATTATCGGTAGGCATGGACTATGCAGAGCTTGCAGCAACGATGATTGACCTTGGATGCGTAGTTGCTTTAAACCTTGATGGAGGGGGGTCATCCACTTTTGCAACGCAGCGTGCAGGAGATACTCTAACCAAAGTCAACGAAAAAACCGCAGGACTGACGATACGCTGCAACCCTTCGGACGGCTATGAAAGAACCGTCTCCTCTTCCGTTATGGTAATTTCAAAGTCACAGGCAGACGGAGAGTTTGACCATGCTGTTTTAACACCGAATGATGATGTATACACCCCGGGAAGCACGATAAAATTTAAAGCTATCGGTGCAGATAAAGCAGGCGGTGAAGCACAGCTTCCGAAAGAGGACCTCAGCTGGGAAGTTTCCGGTGGCGCAGACCTTGGAGTGATTGGTGCCGGAGAATACAAACTAGACGAAGAAGACCAAAAAGAAAAGTTTATCGGTACATTTACGGCTGCGGCGGACAAGACCGGTGAAGTTACGGTTTCCCTTTTGTATAATGATAAACCGGTAGGCTCAACGAAAGTACAGCTTCAGTGGCCGGACAAGCTTGCCTTTACAAACAGCAGTATATCTCTGGATTTCGGAAAAGAGAGTAACCTCAGCTTCGTGCCTACATACGAAGGCAGAGAGGTACACTACAAGGATGGAGACTTTGAGTGGAGTCTAAATCCGAGTTATTATAAATTCAGTACGATTGTTGACCCTAAAACAAATAACACAAAGGGCGATTTTAGTATGGCAATTACACCAAGCAGTTTAGACCAAGACACTGTAGTCGTAGAATACTATGCATGGGGAACATCATTGACATACACATCAACATATCGCGTAACCGACCTGAGGATAAGAACGCAAAATGAAGAATATTATGTAGATGCAACAGTTGAATATGTTTCTTCAGGAGGTGCAGCCGGTGAGAAAGTACCTAGTGAAAAAGTAAAGACCTACTCAGGAAAATTGGGAGCATTCAAAAATAATTGTTTCTTTTCTGATGAAAATAACTCATTAAGAGGAACAGTAGAAGTAAAACTGAAATCAAATCCCGACGTAATGGGCACAACCGATGTGGTTGTCGGCATGGAGCCGTATATGCTGATGGATTTTGAAGACCATAAAATAATTAGTAAGGACGAAAAAGACGAAAATGGTAAACCGAAAGAAACCATAATAAATGCAAAGGATTATTGGACAGTACATGTCGGTTCATCAAAAGACAATGGAGGGAACAGTAACCTGTCTTCAGCAGAAGTAAAGAGTTCAAGACTATGGATCAGAGATACTACAGGTAAAGGTGTGGTATGGCCTGCCGACAAAGATGAAAAACCTCTAAACAGTATTGTCAGCGCAGAAGAAGACAGCAATGTTCGCTTCGGAAACTATGCATATCGACTTGCGTGGGACTTCAGCCGGGTAAAGTCCACCGAGGTTGGAGCAGCGGACTTTGGATTCTCAGGTGATTTAAAGGTTTCAAGTGTACAGCCTACCAAGATAGGTATGTGGATTTATGTACCTGAAAGCTGTAAAAATGACAATTCCGTTTTAAAAGCAGTGCTAAAGGGAGCTGCAGGAGAAAAAATTTGTGAGACCTCATATATGGAGTTAAACGAAGATGGAAGCACCAAGTATACAGATGGTCTTGAGTTGATTGGAACTGCAAGCTATGTCCAATATTACAGCGATAACCCAGATGGAACAAGAGGTGAAAAACTTAGTGACTGGGCTGGAAAAGACTGGACATGGGTTGAAGCAGATATATCAGCATACCAAATGCCTTTAGATGTCTGCCGTGCATATACGGTAAGAGTTACATCACCGCAAAACGGTACAAAGGGCAGCGGACATATCCTTATCGACAACCTGCAGTTTATCTATGGCAGCAATCCCAATGACACACTCAAGCCTGTGATTGAAAGCGTAGAAGAGACAGGAAGTCATACAATCATGAGTACAGAAGGAGCGGCACCGACCTTTACGACGGCGCAGCCTGCATTTGATATTGTGATGAATGACAGCGAGGCGACCGACAAAAATGCCAGCAAGATTGATCCATCCAGCATTAGAATATACATCGATGGAGACGATAAAACCTCCGCTGCAGAGATATCCCAAAATGAAAGAGGCATTTTGACCGCACGTATACAGTCGGGAGCACTTCTTAACGGGGAGCGTACTTTGGTCGTTCGCGTAAAGGATAACTACGGGAACAAAACGGAGAAGGAATATAAGTTCATCATAGAATCCGAAGAAGCAGAAGATGCGGCTTTACGCGTCATGCCGCAGGACGGTAATCCTGTAATCGGGAAATCATACCTGCTTAAGCTTGAAAACCAGAGCGAATTTACAGCAGAGTATGTCGATGATGCAGATGTAACCGTTAAAATCGGAGAAAAATACGGGGCTGTCATCGCAGACGACCTTTCCAATCACATTGCATATGGCGAAGGCTATGAAGAAGCTGCTGCGCCGGAATATTCTGACGGCAATCTGACCTTGCATGTCAAGAAGACGCAGCCTTCCCAGGATGAGAGCGGCGAAGGAAATCCGCAGACCCCAATCGTTTACGGCAAAACAATCGCAACGATTTCACTCGATATACCTGAGAATGGCAAAAAAGGAGAGACCCTAACATATTCGGTACCGGGTGGTAAGTACAAACAAAATACAAAGATATGGACCTTCTCGCAATTTGAGCAAGAGATTCCGCTCAGTGCAAAATACACAATATCCGCAGGCGATGCCATCGCAGGCTATCCCCTTACTTTTAATGTAACAGACGGCGACGGAAATCCTGCAGAGGGTACCAAACTTTACCTTGGAAATGATGCGATTGAGAATCCACATAAATTTACTGCTGCGGGAAGATACACCGTCTATGCCAAAGATGCAGGCGGGAACCGCTCCTGGAATTATGATGTGGTAGTAAATGCACTTGGAAATGACGGAGACGGAAAACCGTTTGGCATTCAGAACAATATTTCAAAAGACGGATCTTCTCAGAAGACCATCACCTGGCTTTCTGCGATTGCAAAGAGTAAAGACAACGCATACATTAAGATTGCAGAAACAGAAGATGCTTTTGCAGAAGCAGAGAAAACTTCCGGAACGAGCAGTCTCATTACCTTCACCGAAGCAAACAGCGGAAACGCATACCGCTTAAACGAAGTGAAGCTTAGTAGTCTTGAAAGCGGAAAAGCCTACTACTACATGGTTGGCGATGGTGAAAAATGGTCGGAGGTTCTCTCCTTTACCACTGCCTCCGCAGAAAAAGGCGCAAAGACAAACTTCTTCCTCTTTGGAGACATTCAGACAGATAATACTGCAAATCTGAGTGCTGCAATCAAAAGAATAGAAGAAAGCGGCACGGAATATGCCTTTGGTATACAGACCGGAGATGCGATTGATAATGTTACGGCATTTAACAATTGGCGTGCATATCTTACGGTGCTGAATGCGGAAAAGCTTGCCGGCATTGATGTAATGCACACCCTCGGAAACCACGAGTACTACGGGGATGCAGACGGTAAAACCGCAGGAAGCATGTTCTCCATTCCGGCACAGGCACATGCCGCAGGCGGCTACTACTCCGCAGAATACGGAAGCATATATGTCGGCGTCATCAATGACGGCGGCGATATGCTCGCAGCCCTTGAAACCGCAAAGGAAGATGCAGCGGCAAGCAGCTGCGCGTGGAAGGCACTGGTCTTTCATCAGCCGGTATACGGCACGGAAAGCTTCATGGAAGAAGCAAAGCGCCTTGCCGTGACAAAGGCGATTGAAGATGCAGGCTTTGATGTTGTTTTCAGCGGCGATGATCATGCCTACGCAAGAACCTACCCGATGAAGGGCGATCAGGCACTTGCAGCAGGAAGCCGCGATGGCGTAGTCTACTATATCTGTGGTGACCTGAGCGGTAAGAGCAACGCATATAATAAAAATGATATTTACGCGGCAGCGATTCCGCATAACGACTATGATGGCATGTATCTGTCGGTAGAAGCCGACGCTTCGAAGATGGTTCTGACCGCATATAAATATAACGGGGAGTTTCTTGACAGCTATACCATCCAGAAGACCGACTGCGAGCTCGGAAACCATACGGTAGATGAAACCTGCACCTATGACCTGGCTACCGGCATGATTCACTCCTGCATCCTTTGCAGGCAGGAAGTATCCGCAGAAGAAAGCGGCTACACCGGAATTCTTTCGGTAAGTGGCGGCTCCGGCAAGGTTGCCCTTGTGGGCGGAAAAGCTAAGAGCGGATGGTTTGTAATCGGTGAAGAAATTTTCCATGCAGGAGAAGATGCAATCCTTCATCAGACGAAAACCTACAATACGGCAACCTGCCTAAAGGATGGATATATTATGGCAGACTGTGACTGCGGCGAGCATTACACCGGTGCTAAAACATACCGCAAAGGCCATACCTGGGACGAGCAGCATGTCTGTACCGTATGCGGCGCGCAGGGAAAAGATATTGCAAAGGTTACCCTGAAATTAGATGCAAAGAGCTGGGAGTACACCGGAAAAGCTATCCATGCAAGTGTTTCTGCATATGACGGTAAGTATAAGCTTATTGCAACCAGTTCCAACTATGCAAACGACGCATATATATCATACGAAAAGAACACCAATGTCGGAATGGGAACGGTTGTCTTTGACGGCAGAGGAAACTACTATGGGACAAAATCCATTGACTTCCCAATCGTTCCGCAGAGCGTGAAAGAAATCAAAGTAGAGCCCCTTCACTCCTCCGCAGCCAAACTCACATGGGATGCGGCAGGCGGAGCCGAAGACTACTGCATCTACATGAGAAACGCATATTCCTCCTCTTGGGAAAAGGTCGGAACGACGAAGGACACTTCGATGATTGTCAGCGGCCTCAATCCGGGCGCGAAGTATTCCTTCCGCATCGAAACAGAGACAAAGGTCGACGGCACGGTATTTAAGGGCCTGAAACAGGCGGCCGCAGAAATCCTCCTTCCGGAAGAGACAAGCGGCAAGACCAGCGAGGCGTTAGAGACTGTTTCGGCTGTGGTTGGAAGCACGCACATTAAGACCATAACGCATGCCGGAAAAACCTACCTGATGCTTCCGTCAAACGCAGATAAGACAAACCTTACCCTTTCTGTTACTGCAAAAGAGGAAATTTCTAAGGTTACCATCCTCGGAACGCTTAAGTCGGAAACCTTTGCAGCAGATGCGCTCACCTTTGATGTGAGCCGGTTTGCAAGCGATTCCGGATACGGCGAATACAAGATTTATCTTTCTGCGGATGACAAGGAGCCAATGGAAATCTGCGTGATGCAGTCCTCAAACATCCCTGCCCTCTACCTCACAAGCAGCGATGCACAAAACCAGGGAAGAGATTATGTGGACGCAGCAAAATCCAATGCCGTGACCGGCAGGATGCAGCTGATTGATGAAAACGGCACAGCAAAATATGACGGAGAACTTACGCAGATTAAAGCACGCGGAAACTCCACCTTTAAATACTACCCGAAGAAGTCTTATCAGATTAAGCTTTCGAAGGCAGCAGACCTTGTCGGAAGCAGCGAGTCTGTAAAGACCTGGGTGTTACTTGCAGGGTACGGCGATGCCACGCAGATGCACGATAAGCTGTTTAAAGATCTTGCAAAGAGCCTTCAGATGCCATACACCGCAAATTGTGACTGGGTCGACCTTTACTATGACGGCGAGTACCGCGGTACTTACCTTCTCAGTGAGAAGAACTCCGTGGGAAGCACCGGAATTGCCATCACCGACATGGAAGAGGCATACAAAGAAAAGAATCCATCCTACGGTGAAACTGCAGAGGTCAAGGAAGGCACAAACAAGTATGAACAAAAGGTCGTATACACAGACGGCCTTGTCGAACCTAAGAACCTTACCGGCGGCTACTTGATTGAACGAAACCTGGAAGAAATCGACGAAGTAAATGGCTTCTACACCCGCACCGGAAGTGCCTTCAATGTAAAGAGTCCGGAATACATCGGAAAGGAAGCAATGGAGTACATCAGCGAATACTATCAGGAATTCGAAGATGCGGTATATGCAACAGATGAAGACGGAAACTACACCGGAATCCATCCGACTACCGGAAAGCATTACTACGAATACTGCGATAAAGAATCCCTTGTCAAGATGGTTCTGCTGCAGCAGCTTGCCTTGAATCCGGACGGATTCCTTTCCTCCTGCTATTTCTATAAAGATGCAGACGGTACTATGTTTGCGGGCCCTGTCTGGGATCTTGAGATGGCACTTGGAACCGGATTTACAAAGAAAATCAGTGCATCGGCGGAAAACTTTAACTACCTTGAAGAAGCACTGGTTCAGATTCCGGACTTTAAGGAAGCTTTGAAAGAATATTACACAAGCACGTTTGCGGATGCAATTAAAGAACTTATTTCCGGAAACGGCACGACAAGAGGATATTACCTGAAGATTTATGACAGCGTGCAGATGAACTACAAGCTGTGGCCATATGTGGAAATCGGATACCCGCATGCAGCCGGACATCTTTGGAAAGACGGAACAAACTACGATGATGTCATCAGTGACATGAACAAGTGGCTTACAACAAGAATTTCCTTACTTGACTATACTTACGGCGACAAGAGCCAGCACACAGTGCATGATTATGTCGATACCGTAATCAAGGAGCCGACTTACAGCGAAGAAGGCATCATGCAGCACAAATGCAGCATCTGCGGCGACAGCTACACGACCGCAATCGGTAAGATGATCTTCTCCGGCGGAGGCGGCGGTGGCATTCTTCTTCCGCCTGTAGGTGAAGAAGACACAATCATCAGCACGCCGGAAGATCCGAAGAACGGAACACCGGCATCAACGACGGCAGAAGTCAAGCCGGATATCGCGGCAAAACCGGATGGCGGTAAGACCGCGGCTGCGGAGATCGATGACAAGACCGCGGACAAGATTCTTGAGAAAGCCCTCGAAAACAAGTCCGAAGAAATTATTGTAAGTGCGGCTGCAGGAAGCCCTGCAGAAGCCGGAACAACCATTGAAATTGCCCTTCCGGAAAAGACCATTCAGGAGATTTCCCAGAAGGCACAGGCAGGACTTACGCTTAAGAGCGACGCCGGCAAAGTAACGCTGGATAAGGCTGCCGTGGATGCCCTTGCATCGCAGGCAGGAACGACCGGAAAGGTAAAACTTATCGTTGAAGTGGTGAAACGCAACAGCGACATCCTTCAGGTGGAACTTAAAATCGTGACATCCAAAGGCGAAGTAAAAGAGTTCAAAGAAGGAAATGTCGCGGTAACCGTAAATCCTGAGGCAGCGCTTCATGGCAAGAACCTGATATGCGTCTACATCGACGATAACGGAACCTACCACAGAGTCAGCGGCGAAAAGAATGCGGACGGAACTTACACATTCACGACCGGTCATTTCTCAAGCTATGCAGTCCTTGCAGAAGCAGAAGCGGAAAAGATTTTCGCAGAGCAGAAGGAAGAAGCAGACAAGCTTCTTGCAAAAGTTCAGCTCAAAGCACGCTCAGCAAAGACGGCAAAAGGAAGCATCAAAGTGATGCTTACCGTAACCAAAGGAAATGTCAAGGCACTGGAAGAGCTTGGCTACACAGTAAAATACAAATATTACAGAAGCACACGCAAAGCGAAGGGCTATAAGGCAAAATATGAGACCAAAGGCAGAACCTATATCAACACCTCTGCAAAGAAAGGCACGAAGTATTACTACAAAGCAAGAGTGATGGTATATGACGCTTACGGAAACCTGGTTACAAGAACCGAACTTAAGCAGTGCAGATACGCTGCAAGAACGAAATAACGGAAAATTTCAAATCACAACCCCCCTTCTACACCTAGGAGGGGGGGGTTGTGCTAAATTGGATAAAATTTCCTATTATTTCATGTAATTTTATACAAATTCCTCTTGTTACTTGCGTGCAAAAATCGTATAATGAAATTGTATAGAGCCAATTATCATTGTATTTTTGGCAGAATAAATTTTGAGATTATGAAAAGGAGAGAGAAAAGTACGATGAAAAAGACTTTAGCAATTTTATTGAGCTTGGCTTTAGTTATTTGTATGATTCCTGCGACTGCTTCGGTAGCATTTGCTGCGGGTTCATATACTGTCGAGGTTACAGGGACATACACTTATAACGGCAAAGCTCAAACTCCGAAAATTACTGTTAAGGATGGTGAAACTGTTGTAGATTCAAGCAAGTACACGGTGTCATATTCCAAGGACAATGATACTGTTCCGAATCCGACAGATGCCGGAGATTACACGGTAACAGTGACTGAAAAGGAGCCTGTATCAGGCTCAACAGCAAAGACCGGAACAGGTAAATTCACGATTGGACAGCTGGATATTACAAGTTCTTCCGTGCAGATAACGTCTGCGGGAAATATCGCTGATACATATGGGGAAAAAGAAACTGTTCCTATGGATCAATCAGGCCTTACATTTTATTTTGGCGGCTACACAAACGCAACTATCTTTAACGATCAGAGTTTGGAGATAGAAGTTGAAAGTGCGGATGGCAAGAACGCAACGCTTAGTGTAACCGGTAAAGGGAATTTAAAAGGCACAAGAGCCGGCATAGTTGTAAAACGGGTTACAGGTCTCGAGGCGGATAATACGACCGTTACGGCATGGACCAGACCGTATTACAATGGAGTGGCTCAAAACGTAAAACTTTCTGTAGTGTATAACAAGGCTGATAATTCGAAAATCACATTAACTCAGGGTACAGACTTTACGGTTACACCGGTGACCGCGACGAATGTTTCCGAAACATCCTTTACAATCAGGGGTATCGGAAAGTATGCCGGCTCATTTACCGAGGATAATGTTGCATACATCCAGCCCAAAGCAGTAGGAACAGCTGCGGGAAGCAATAATGTTAAGGTTTCTTCGATTTCCACTCAGGTAGTAGGTGCAACTCCTGAGATTACGGTTACGGATGTTATTGACGGAAAAGAAAAGGAACTTACTCTTGGTCAAGATTATGTTTGCTACATAAAAACAGACACGACTGGTAAGAATGCGGGCAACGCAGTTATTACCTTCCAGGGCAACTATTCCGGTTCAAGAACTTTGACATTTGATGTTGTGGATTCCAATGCGGATTTAGCAAAGGCAGAAGTATTCGTTGATACTGCATGGACAAACACTTATAGCGGAAAAGCACAATATCCAAACAACATTTCCGTATACATGACTGTTTCAGGGGCAAGAAAGTTATTAACACAGAATGTGGACTACACTGTTGAATATCAATACAGCAAAGATAACAAAACATATTCTGTAACAAACCCTACAGATGCTAACATCTACACGGTTGTAGTTAAAGGAAAAGGCGTTTACGGCGGTGAAAAAGCTGCTGCAACATCATTCATGATTAGACAGTATGACATGAAGAATGTTACAGTAACAGCGACCGTGACGAGTGCGTATACCGCACCGGCAGTAACGGTTCGAGGCGCAAATGGTGTTACATTTGAGAAAGACAAAGACTATACCGTGTACTATTCAGCAAACTCAAACAGATCAACCATGTATGTGTCTGTATCTCCGACAGGAAACGGCAACCTTACGGGAAGCAGCTTCAGCAAGACCTACTCAATCTCAGCTAGATCCATGTCCTACTGCACGGTTGCTTTCAGAGATGGAAGATCCAGTGCGGTTTACACAGGATATGTAATACCGGTTGATGTATATGTATTAGACGGTACTACCACTCTTACAAAGGGTGTTCACTACAATGTAGTATACAGAAATTCCGCAGGCAAGGTTGTAAGCACAATCAGAGATGCAGGAACTTATACAATTGAAGTTGTTGGCGACGGCGGATACACCGGAACTAAGACTTTGACATTCACAGTAACCGGAAATGATATTTCAAGTTACACGGTAACATTGGATAAAAGCAGTGCAAATGCAACAGGCTTCGCAATCACCCTTCCAAGGGTATTAAGCGTAGCAAGAGGCTCCGCAAAACTTTCCACCAGTGATTACACGGTAAGCTACAAGGATTCCGATGACAAAGCAATAAGCAGAATCGTTAATCCGGGAACTTATAAGGTTGTTGTTACAGGTGCAGGCAAGTATTCCGGCAGCACATATGCTGTCTTCACAGTTGCCGGAAAATCACAGTCAATCACAGGCGTTAAGTCCACTTACAAGGCATACCCTGGCGGAGAAGTTATTCAGCTTTATCCAAAAGCAACAGAAGGCAGATTCACTTACACTTCAAGTGACAGCACGGTTGCAACCGTTTCCGCAAGCGGTCTTGTAACTCCGCTTAAAGCAGGAAGAGCTAAGATCACGATTAAGACTACAGGGACAACGACTTATGACCCTGCAACCTATTCCACAGTAATCAAGGTATATCCGAAGAAAGCGGTTATGACTAAGAAGCCTTGGAACTACGGCAAGAAGGGACAGGTTAAGGTTCGTTGGTACAAACAAGACAACGTAACAAGATACGAAATCAGATATTCAAGAGCTAAGAACTTTGCAAAAGGTACTTACATCACTAAGAAAGTAAACGCAGCTCAGAACGATTACACAACGCAGTCCACCACTCTTAAGAACCTTAAGCGCGGTCAGAGATATTATGTGAAAGTTCGCGCCGTAAAAGAAGTTTATAACGATTACGGTAAGAAGCTGACATACTACGGCAAATGGTCCGGCTGGAGATCGGTCGTAGTTAAATAAACGCAGACAGTAAATTTGTGATATCATTAAAACACAAAGGGCAAATCGAGTTAATCGGTTTGCCCTTTGTGCACCTCGGAAAGGTCAATATTGGTCTCCGAACAGGTTTACCATAACTGCCTAAATGATGCAATCTGACGACAATGTCACTGACCCTGCCCCTGCGCCAATTATCTCTCCCACATCGCTGTTATGTTCACTTTCAGCTTTGGAAGCGCATTTGCAGATATCTCAAGTGACAAAGTGACAGAACTTAAGGCATTTACAACAACATTTGCACAGGGCTACTATGGCGACAACGGCGTTATCGCTAAAGCTGCTCAGGCGTATCTTGATAAGATTACATATGATGAAGACGGATATGTTTTCAACATGAACGAAATCAAAGGATATGTAAAGGCTGATACAATCAAAGCTTACATGGCTGACGTTGTTGATAAAGCCGAAAAAACTTTCAGCGGCAAAGTTGCTAATATCGTTGATGGTATTACTGTTGACGGTTCAATAACGACTAATGCTGAAGCGCAGACTGCTGTAGAAACTGCTTACAACGAAACTCTTGCAGCAATGATTTTATCCTTACAGGTTAGCGAAAACGACGCACACTTGAAAGATACAGTTGTTCAGGACTTAGTTGAAGAACAATTCAAGGCAGAAAAAGTTGCCGCAGACGCTGTATTAGCAGGAATCAATCCGGAAAACTATTCCGACAGCTTAAAGGAATATAAAATTGTTGCGGCTAATCTTGATGGTAATTTAACTACTGATAAGTTAGGCGTAACTGCAGGTAAGGAATACACTGCAAAGGGCTATGTTAAGGCAATCCTTGACAGGCAGGCTGCTGACATTCTCGCTGCAGAAACAACAGTTAAAACTGATGCAAAAGCTGCTGTTGATACTGTAAGAGATGCTGCTAAATATGCAAAAGAAGCAATCCTTGGTCACAAAATTGTTGATGGCGAACCTTACTACATCGAAGCGGTTCCTACAATCGAAGACTTAAAGGCTGATACTTCCGTAGAAACTGCAAAGACAAATGCTCTTGCTCAGATTAAGGCTGCTTTGGCTTCCAAGAATATCGAAATCGGTCAGGCTCTTCAGGCAGGAATCGACAATTTAAGCAAATATGGCAAGTTATCCGATTCACAGAAGGAATTACTTGACAAATTAAACGAACAGAAAGCAGATCTTGCAACTAATTTTGCAAACTACGAAGAATTCGCAACTGCAAACATGGGCTACAAGGTTACAACAGCTGAGGTTGATGCTTGGAAAGCTGCAATTTTAGGCCAGGTTAATAATGATTTCGGTACCAAGGCAGACGGAACATACAATGCAAAAACAGAAGGATACTTTGATACAGTTGCTAGAATCGTTAAAAACGTTAAAACATTAAAAGCGGATGCTGAGTTACTTAAGGCACAGAAAGATGTAAACGGACAGCCTTACTATGATGCAGATGTACTCGCTGCAAACTTAGAAGATGCTATTGAACTTGCTTACCTTGGCACTTCATATGCAGAAGCATATGCTAAATTAGCAGGTGGTACAGAGGCTGCTTTAATCGATTCAAAGATTGATTACATCAACTTCATTGAAGGAACTGCTACCGTTGGTTTTGCACCGAAAGACAGCAAAGGTTACAAAGTAACTGCTCCATGGCACAAGGCAACTGACACAAACACTTCTGTGAATATTTATTTTACAACAAATATTGGTGGAGGGGCTTGGAAGGATGGCGTTGATGCTATGTATGACAAGGCTCAGAAGGCTGAATTAAAGGCATTGGTTGCTGACACAAAGGCTGCAATTGAAAGTGCTAAGACTATCGCTGAAGTAGAAAAGATTTTCGCAGAAGCAAACGATAAGTATAACGACATCGCTACAACTGACGATCATCAGGCTGATTGGACAAACAGCGGTAAAATTCTTGCTGCATACAAGAAAGCTGATTACGACAAAGAATTAAGAGCATATGCACAGTACTTCTGCAACAAAGCAGATGGAAAAGTTTATGACCTGGGAACTTATACCCCTGATACGATTATGAGCGAGGTTGTATATCCGGTTGTTTACTCTGCTTACACAACTGATGAATTAGCTGCTAAGGTTGCAGAAGCTAAGGCTGCTATCGACGCAATCAAGACAAAAGATCAGGTTAAGGCTGACAAGGCTGCTGTAGAAGCAGCTATCAAGGCACTTCCTGCTGCTTCCGCAATTACTGTAGCAGATAAGGACGCTATCACTGCTGCTGCTGATTTACTTGATGCTTACACAGATATCCCTGGAACTAATGCTACAGACATCACAAACAAAGCTGTATTAGATGCTGCTAAGAAGGCATATGAAGCTGCTGCTGTAAAGGAAATCAAGGCTGCTTATGATGCACTTAAGCTCAAAGACATCACTACTGCAGATGCAGATGCTGTTAAGGCTCTCAGAGGCTTATACGATGCACACGCAGATTTCTGCGCAGATTACAGTGTAATTAGCACTTTAACAACACCTTCCGAAACTCAGGTTGATGCTTTAGAAAAAGCATTATCAGATGCTAAGATTGCTGCTGCAAAGGAACTGATGATTAAACTTCCTGCAAACCCTACAGTTAAGGATAAAGCTCAGGTAGAAGCTGCAAGAGCTGCATACGAAGCTTTGACATTAAAAGAAAAAGCTAAAGTTGTTGAAACACTTGCGTACAAGAACTTAATCGATGCAGAAGAAGCTTTAGGTCTTAATGCTGTATCTTCTGTTGAAACATTAAAGATCACTGCTAAGTCAACAGCTAAGAAGGGCTCCATCACAGTTAAATGGACTGTAAAAGGCGAAGCTGACATCGACGGTTATGAAATCTGGAAGTCAACTAAGGCTAACAAGGGTTACAAGAAAGCCTTCACAACAACTAAGAAGACTTACAAGAACTCCAAGGGTCTTAAGAAGGGAACTAGATACTACTACAAAGTTAGAGCTTACAAAGTAATCGACGGCGTAAAGGTAACTTCTGACTGGTCCAACAAGGCTAACAGAAAGGCTAAATAATTCAATCTTAAAGATTCGAATTACTTAAACTAAAAAACTGATCACTTTAGAACCTCCTGCAATCTTTTGCGGGAGGTTCTTAGCTTTGGTTCACACTTGCTCGCAACTGTAAAAATATGCATTGACATTATCTGCCACTTGACATAAAATACTTACAAAGAATGACGTCATTCTCCTATACTTACATAAGGAGAATATGAAATGAAAACGAATAAGCAACCACAAGTGCAAACGCAAGAACCCGGACAAGTGCAAGCGCAGGAAGTCAAACGAACCTACAAAGACTCTGTCTTTGTCACAATCTTT
>OGDY01001225.1_pt1 | contig 30082 bp, 20 predicted proteins | sample 1570341 | NCBI WGS metagenome assembly OGDY01 (sample SAMEA2581972, study PRJEB24529) | metagenome | biome: Human gut stool | place: China | collected 2011 | reverse complement strand
CTTGCTGGGTGCATCATTTTGGGCCTGTGGCGCAGAATGATGCACTGGAAGCCTGAGAGGTGTTTTTCCCCACGCATATGCCGCGGTGAAAAACGATTCCCATTTTTTGCCGCCTGCCGGCGGCAAGCTCTGCGAGGCTTTTTGCTTTGCAGAGCTATATTTTCCGCCGGGTACCGGGAAATATTCCCGGCACCCGGGCAGAATACGATGATTTTATCGCCCGTAGGGATCCGGCAGCTTCTCCGGCTCCGGATACTCCACGCCCTTGGTGTCCACGGTGACGGAGGCCATCACCTGGGGCTTTTTGGGCTTGTTGGTCATCATGTTCCGGGGAGCCGAGGCAATAGCGTCCACCACGTCCATGCCATCGATGACCATGCCGAAGGCGGCATATTCCCCGTCCAGATGGGGGCTGTCCTTGTGCATGATGAAGAACTGGCTCCCGGCAGAGTCCGGAGCCTGGGCCCGGGCCATGCTCAGAACGCCCCGAGAGTGGCGCAGATCGTTGTTAAAGCCATTTGCCTTGAATTCGCCCTTGATGCAGTAGCCGGGGCCGCCCATGCCGGTGCCGTCGGGGCACCCGCCCTGGATCATGAACCCGTAAATGCACCGATGGAAAATGAGCCCATTATAAAACCCCTTTTTTATGAGAGAGATGAAGTTATACACGCTCTGCGGCGCCACATCGGGGTATAGCTCCGCCACGATCTTGCCGCCGTCCGCCATGGTTATGGTCACAATAGGATTGTTTTCCATGCTCTGTCTCCTTTATCTGTTTTTCTCGCGCATGGCCCGGTCCATCTCGCGCTTGGCGTCCCGCTTGGCCACGGCTTCCCGTTTGTCGTAGGTTTTCTTACCCTTGCACAGGCCCAGCTCAATTTTCACCCGGCTGTCCTTGAAATACACAGACAGGGGGATCAGCGCGTAGCCCTGCTGCTTTTGCAGGTCGTGCAGCTTGCGGATCTCCCGCTTGTGCAGCAGCAGCCGCTTGGGCCGGTCCGGATCCTTGTTGAAGATGTTGCCCTTGTCATAGGGGGAGATGTGTACGCCATAGGCAAACACCTCTCCATCCTTGGCCTGGCAATAGGAATCCTTCAGATTCAGCGTGCCGGCCCGGATGCTCTTGACCTCCGTGCCGAACAGCTCCACCCCGGCCTCATAGCGATCCTCCACGAAATAGTCATGGAACGCCTTGCGGTTTTGGGCGGCGATCTTAATGCCTTTTTTCTCCATGGAGGACCTCCTTTCTCCGGATAGAACAGTATAGCACACTTTTCTGACCATTGCAAGAGCGAAGACCCTCACCTTTGGTCGGTATTTGTTGCCCTACAACACATCTTGGACAAGTGAATAAAAAGCTATGAAGGATATGGTCCCGTGGGTTATAGCTAAGCTGCCGCACCAAACCAGCCCGTAGAGCGGAACGCAGCCACCGCAAAAACCAGGAGCGGTTCCGATCTGTTCATTCCTACCGGTCACCTGCAGGCTCTGCAAAGCAGCTTGCTGTTTATGCCTGCCGCGCCAATAACCCGTCCATGAGAGCCCTCCGCCGGATGCCTCGGGCGGAGAGTATTCGGCTGTTATTTTACTTCATAAACGCCCTGTGGAAGATCTTCTTGCCCTTCTTGATGATAACGCCCTCGCCGGCCAGGCTGTCTGCGTCAAAGGAGGCATCAATGGACTCTACCTTTGCGTCATTGATGCTGACGCCGCCCTGCTGCACCAGCCGCCGGGCCTCGCTGTTGGAGGCACACAGGCCGCACTCCACCAGCAGCGCCATGACGCCGATCTTGCCGTCTGTCAGCTTGTCGGCTGCAAGCTCTGTGGCGGGCATATGGGTGGCATCTCCCTTGCCGGAGAACAGCGCACGGGATGCCTCCCGGGCCTTATTGGCCTCCGCCTCACTATGGACCAGCTTCGTCAGCTCATAGGCCAGGATATCCTTGGCCTCGTTGAGCTTGGCATCTTTCCAATCGGCCATGGCGTTAATTTCCTCCAGCGGCAGGAAGGTCAGCATCCGCAGGCACTTGATGACATCCGCATCATCCACATTGCGCCAGTACTGATAGAACTCGAAGGGACTGGTCTTATTGGGATCCAGCCACACGGCGCCGGAGGCGGTTTTGCCCATCTTCTTGCCCTCGGAATTCAGCAGCAGGTTGATGGTCATGGCATGGGCATCCTTGCCCAGCTTGCGGCGGATCAGCTCCGTGCCGCCCAGCATATTGCTCCACTGGTCGTTGCCGCCAAACTGCATATTGCAGCCGTAATGCTGGAACATGTAGTAGAAGTCATAGCTCTGCATGATCATGTAGTTGAACTCCAGGAAGCTCAGGCCCTTCTCCATGCGCTGCTTATAGCACTCGGCCCGCAGCATGTTATTCACAGAGAAGCAGGCGCCAACCTCCCGCAGCAGCTCAATATAGTTCAGCGGCATCAGCCACTCGGAGTTATAGAGCATCAGCGCCTTCCCATCAGAGAAATCAATGAATTTCTCCATCTGGCGCTTGAAGCACTCGGCATTGTGAACGATATCCTCCCGGGTGAGCATTTTGCGCATATCCGTCCGGCCGGAGGGATCGCCGATCATCGTTGTGCCGTCGCCAATGAGGGCGATGGGCTTATTGCCGGCCATCTGCAGGCGCTTCATCAGGCACAGAGCCATGAAGTGCCCCACATGCAGGGAGTCCGCTGTGCAGTCAAAGCCAATGTAGAAGGTTGCCTTGCCGTTGTTGACCATCTCCCGGATCTCGTCCTCATTGGTCACCTGTGCGATCAGCCCGCGGGCGATCAATTCTTCATAAATTCCCATTTTTTTCGTTCCTTTCTTTTATTGCAAATCAGACAGGAGAAAAAATCGCCCCCTGTCTCCTTGGACAGAGGGCGACATATGTCACGGTACCACCTCATATTCGCCGCAGCCTCGCGGTCTGCAGCCTCACGGAGTGCGCCGCACCCCTGCGCTGTAACGGGCGCACCCGACGCATCCCTACTAAGGCTCCCGCCCATTCGGAAGGCAGCTCCGGGATGTATTCACAGCCGCTCTCCTCTCCCCCTTGCACCCAACGGAGGCTCTCTTGGCAGGCAGAACCGGCGTTACTTTTTCCCATCATTGCTGTAGGAATATGAACTTACCAAATATTATAGAGAGCGATTCATTTTTTGTCAACAGCCCTTGCCAATGTTTTTTCAAAAACGTTTGCAGGACTACAATACATCACATCAAAAACAAGTAAAAGGGGCAGAGAATCGGAAACGGCCCGATGCCGCTTATTCCTTCTGTCCGCTTAGGAATCCTGCAAAGCGCATGCTGTGCGTACTTGCCGCTCTAACGGCTGCCTATGGAGCTCTCCGCTGGGCGTCTGCCCCGGAGTCCGCTGCCCGATATGCTTGACAAAGCTGCGTTTGCGCAAATACTGCCATTGGACGCCGGGAATAAGGAGGGAGGGGCGTCGGGGATGTAAAGGACAGCTTTATCGGGGGATGGAAAAAACGCTGCGGCAAAGCCTTTGACAGCTTACCGCAGCGGTAGGTATACTGGATGTAATATCCGGCCCGGATCAGGAGTGGAGGGCCACGGTGTACTGATACCGGTCCCCCAGCACGATGCTTTCGCATATCTCCACAATGACACCGTCTGACGATGTAACGCGGCTTACACTCAGGCCCGGGGCCGGGCGGTCAACGTTCAAAAGCTTTGCATCCGCCTTGGATATAAGGATGGCCTGGAAGGTTTCCACCGCTGTGTCCGGCTGAAAGCTGCTGTTTTGACGCATGGTCTGGTACAGGCCCTTCTCGCGGATCATTTCCTCAGTCATGAATGGGTAGAGCGCCGCGGGGATGTACGAGGTCTCCAGCGCGAAGGGCTTGCCGTCGGCAAGGCGGAGCCTGCGCAGGGAGAATATTTCGGAGTTAGGCTCTATAGAAAGCCGGGCCGCCATATTGGCATCGGCCGGGAGCTTTCGAAAGGAGACAATGCTGCTGGACGGCGTGTAGCCCATGCGCTTGATCTCCTCACTAAAGCTATAGAATTTTACCAGATTCTGCTCCAGCTTCGGCATGGCCACAAAGGTTCCGCGCCCCTGCTTGCGCGTAACCAACCCGTTTCGGACAAGGACATCCATGGCCTGGCGTACCGTGGAGCGGCTGACATTATACTCCCGGCACAGCTGCATTTCACCGGGCAGCATGCACCCCACCGGCCAAGCATTGTTCCTGATCTTAGCGGTAAACTCCCGCACCAGCTGCTGATACAGGGCGATGGGTAGGTTGTCATTCAGCATAGCAAACCTCCGAAAAACAACGGTTTATTCATTAAACCGCATAATTCTAAGCTATTTTACACCATTGTGTCGCATTATCCAAGGCGAATTGTATAACATGAGGAAAAACTTGTCAAGTTGAATAAAAAGCAACAAATCATTTTGTGGAATCTTCCGTTTCCCCCCTATATTGACACGCCATCATCATAATGATATAATGTTCGTACATTTAGAGACGGAGGAAGACTATGTCGGGTAATGCGATTCTCAAGGAGCTGGTGACGGCCTCCAAGGCCGGCCGGCCGGCGGGTATATGCTCTGTATGCAGTGCAAACGAGTATGTGATCGAAGCGGCCATGGAGGAGACTCTCGCCTCGGGCGGGGTGTGTCTGATCGAGGCAACGGCAAACCAGGTCAACCAGTTTGGCGGCTACACCGGAATGACACCGGCTGATTTTGTGAGCTTCTGCAGAAAAATCGCATCCCGCACGGGATTGGATGAGGAACGGCTGATCTTCGGCGGTGACCACCTGGGTCCCCTGGTGTGGAGCGCTGAGGAGGAAGAGGCCGCCATGGAAAAGGCGGAGGCGCTGGTTCGCGCCTATGCGGCCGCCGGAGTCCAAAAGATCCATATAGATGCAAGCATGCGCCTGGGAAGCGATGACCCCCAGGCGCCCCTGGACCCCGCCGTTGTTGCCCGGCGTGCCGCCCGCCTGTGCCGGGCGGCGGAGGAAGCACGGCCCGAGGGCGAGCTGCCCCTGTATGTGGTGGGCAGCGAGGTGCCCATTCCGGGCGGCGCAACGGAGGCGGAGGACGGCATCTCCGTCACGCGCGGCGAGGATCTGCGGAATGAGTATGAGCTGTTCAAAAGCGCTTTTCTCCGCCAGGGGCTGGATGATGCGTGGACGCGCGTTATTGCTGTTGTGGTGCAGCCGGGGGTGGAATTCGGCGACGACCAGGTGTTTCTATACAACAGAAGCAATGCGGCTGAATTGATCGCCTGCGCACGGACACTGGATGGGATCGTGCTGGAGGGACATTCCACCGATTACCAATCCGCCCGGGCTCTGCGGGAAATGCGGGAGGATGGCATTGCGATCCTGAAGGTCGGGCCCGCGCTGACCTATGCGTTCCGGGAGGCGCTTTTTGCCCTGGAACGGATCGAGCGCGAAATGAATCCCTGCGCACCGGCAGGAGGATACTCCGATTTTTCAGCTGTTTTAGATCGCGTCATGTGCCAAAATCCCGGGAACTGGATCAAGCACTACCACGGAGAGCCGTACAGAGTTGCCCTGATGCGCAAGTACAGCCTTTCCGACCGCTCCCGGTATTATCTCGACAACCCCGAGGTGCAGGACGCTACCCGGCGCCTTTTCAGAAATTTCAACGCCGCACCGTGTCCCACCGGCCTTTTGGCACAGTTTCTGCCGCGCCAGGCGGAGGCTATCATTGCCGGGACACTGGATACTGCCGCAGAGGCTATTGTGAAGGAAAATATTAAGTACGTTCTGCGGTCCTACCGATGAAACACTGCTGCATGCTCATGCCGGAAAGGAAAGCTTTCACTATGAAAACAAACGACATTGTCACCATCTCGGATGTCTGCGCGGATCTGCTCCTTTTCGGCGATGACATTATGCCTGAATTCGGGCAAAAGGAAAAGCTGGGCAGCCGATACTATCTCACCATGGGCGGCTCGTGCGGCATTTTTGCGTGCCAGGCGGCAAAGCTGGGACTAAAGACCGCCGTGGTGGGGACCCTTGCCGATGATGTGATCGGCCGTATGCTGCTGGAAAAATACAGAGAATCCGGCGTTATAACGGAGCATCTTAGATTCGCGGACAGCTATACGGCCATGAGCGTGGCGCACTGCAGGGGCTCGGACCGCGCGATCCTTACGCTGCCGGGCTGTATAGATTCTATTGCGGCGGAGGATGTCCCGCCGGTGCTTTTGACACAGACACGGCACCTGCATATTGCCAGCTTCTACATTCTAAAAAAGATGTGGCCCGGCTGGCGCAGCGTGATCTCCGCCGTCAAGGCATCGGGGGGAACGGTGAGCCTGGACACGAACTATGATCCGGAGGAGCGATGGGACATTCCGGAGCTGATGGATATCCTTCCGATGGTGGACATCTTCTTCCCCAATGAAACGGAGCTATGCAGCATTATGCATGAGTCTGATCCCATGACAGCGCTGGAGAGGGCCTCCGGGATCGTGCCTGTATGTGTTATGAAATGCGGCGGCAGAGGTGCTGTCGCCGCCGCCGATGGCAAGCGATACCACTGGCAGGCGGAAAAGGTCCGGGTCACCGATACCGTCGGCGCAGGAGACACGTTTGACGCGGGCTTCCTGTTTGGATATCTCAATGACCTGGGCATACAGCGGAGCGGGGAGATCGCGACGTTCTGCAGCGCAGGAAATGTAGGCAGGCTGGGCGGTGTGGACGGCCAGCCGACGCTCCAGGAGGTCGTAGAGCGATTTGAGCTGTAGCACAGCGGGCAAAGTCCGCCTTGCGATACAAAAAACGATAAAGAGAGGATAAACCAATGAAAAAAATGCTGGCACTTGTGTTGTCACTGGTCATGGTATTCGGACTCGTTGGCTGCGGCAAGAACGCAGGCGGCTCTGATAATGACGGCAGCACAAAGCTCACCGTATGGTATTGGGGTGAGCAGGAGATCCCGGGCTACAAGCAGTACATGGAAGAAATGGCACAGAAGTACAGCAGCGAAACGGACGGCATCAGCGTTGAGGTCGTGCTGCAGGAGAGCGACACGCTGTATTCTGCGCTGCGCACGGCTGAGCAGGCCGGCGAGGGCCCGGATCTTGCGTTCCTCTGGGGCGGAACGCAGGCTCTGGACGATGTCTGGCTGGGGAACCTGGCGCCTATCTCCGACTATATGACGGAGGAGGAGCTGTCCTGCATGACTGCCAGCGCCCTGGCCGAAACCAACTGGGACGGCAAGCAGTGGGGCTTCCCCGCATACAGCGTCTGCTTCGGCATTGCCTATAACAAGCAGATGTTTGCCGCCGCGGGGCTGGATCCGGAGAATCCGCCCACGACCTGGCAGGATTTTATCGCCGCCTGTGATGCCCTCAAGGCGGCCGGCTACACCCCCATTGGCAGCGGACTGAAGGACGGCTATCTGCCCGGCTGGCTGGCTGTTTATTTCGGCGCCCAGAATTATGACGACCCCAACGAGGCCATCAAGCCCTTCCGCCTGGAGGAATCCTATACGGATAAGGAATGCTCTCAGTGGATCTATCTGATCGAGGAGCTTATTAAGGGCGGGTACTTCAACGAGGATATTCAGTCCCTGGATCTGTATCAGGGCCAGCAGCTGCTGGAGACCTCTAACTGCGCCATGACCTTCCAGTGCGGCCCCTACACCGCCAGCATTGCGGAGAAGATGGGCGAGGATGTTATCGGCTTTATGCAGGCGCCGGTATACGGTAATGGTGAGCTGGCCAAGTCCGTGTGCGTGGGCCAGCAGGTATTTGTGATGCCCAAGAGCGCCAAGCACAAGGATCAGGCAGCGGACTTCCTGCTGTTCCTGGCCAAGAAGGAAAACCTCAGCCGCATGTATGAGCTGACGAACGCGTGGATGCCCACGGTGGATTTCGATGCGTCCTCCCTGGACAATGAGATCTGCAAAAATGTTGCTACCTGGATGCAGGATCAGCGCCTGTATGACTATCAGTACACCTATCCCATCGGCTGGGAGAACGAGAGCCTGTGCCCCGTGATGCAGAAGATGTTCACGGAGGGACTGAGCGCCGCAGATGCAGTCAACGAGCTGCAGGACGGCATCAACAAATGGGCGGAGCAAAACGCCAATGTGCTGGAGGCCTATAAGATCTGGGTCGTCAAATAACGGCACTGCATCAAAACGGCCCGGAGGGGCATTTGCCCCTCCGGGCATTTCTGAAGGACACGGGAGTCGGAGGTATTTATGCGAAAAAGAATGGAGAAAACTGCGCCATATTTGTATATTCTCCCGATGATTCTTGTTGTCGGGATTGTAATAATTTACCCGATCATCGAGCTGTTTATCGGGAGCCTTACTTCTACGAGCTATGACGGAAAAACCATCTTTGTGGGCCTCAGCAATTTTAAGCTGGTGGTGGCCGACCCGCTGTTCAAAACAGCGATCATCAACAATCTCAAGCTGTTTCTGATGGTTCCGGTGCTGACGCTTGTCTCACTGGTGCTGGCCACGCTGCTGTCAAACCGGATACGCGGCTGGCAGTTCTACCGGGCCATTGTTTTTATCCCTTACATTCTATCCATCACCGCCGTGGGCATTATTTTCAGCTATATCATGCAGTATAACGGCATTTTCAACACGGTTTTGCGGGCCATGGGGCTGGATGCATGGGCCCTGGATTGGCTGGGCAGCCCCAAATATGCCATGGGCGCTGTGGCATTTGTGATCTTCTGGAAGCAGGTGGGCTTTGGCGTAATATTGTTCCTGGCGCGGATCCAATCCATTGATTCGACCCTTTATGAAGCGGCTGCCCTGGATGGTGCGTCGGGATTGCAGCAGTTTATATACGTCACGATCCCGCAGACGGTTGCTATCATTGAGTTCTACGTTGTGATAACCTTGATCGAAATGCTCAGCTGGGTCTTTAACTACGTCTATGTTATGACGGCAGGAGGACCTGCGAGCTCTACATATGTGCTGGAATTCCTGATCTACAAGAAGGCATTCGGCGGCGGAAACTACAATATCGCCCAGGCGGTCAGCGTCACGGTGCTGCTGTTTGCCGTAATCATTATTATCTTCCGCCAGATACTGGCCGCGAAAGGAGATGGGACGGATGAATAAGAAATCGATAGCGCGCAATTCGCTGGCGCAGATCATTATGATCCTTACATCCGTGATGATTATTTTCCCGCTGTATTTCATGACCATCAACTCCTTTAAGACCCGGGAGCAGTATCTGGTCGACCCTGTGGGGCTGCCAAACCCGTTTACCCTGCAGAACTATGTGGACGCCTTCGCCGGAAAGGATTTTCTGCTGTGGTTTGCCAATAGCCTCATCCTTTCCCTGGGTGCTGTTGCACTGACGATGATTGTCGGCCTCTTTGCCGGGTACGCCTTTGCCAAGATGAAGTTTAGGGGGCGTGATGCACTGTTCAGCCTGATTATCCCGCTGATGTCCGTGCCGCCGGTGGCAATGCTCATTCCGCTGTTTCGCACGGTGGTCAAGCTGGGAATGGTCAACACCCTGGGGTCCGTAATATTCATCTACTGTGGCCTGTGCCTGCCGATGACCGTGTACATGATCCGCAATTTCCTTCTGCCGGTGCCGGATGCCATCCTGGAGGCGGCGCGTATTGACGGCTGCAGCCGCTTCCGGTCGCTGTTCAGCATCGTACTGCCCCTTTCCGTGCCGGCGATCATTACCTCGGGGCTTGTGAACCTGGTTTGGGCATGGAATGAGCTGATGGTGGCGCTGGTGTTTCTCCAAAAAGAGCATCTGCGCACACTCATCGTGGGCACGACGATATTCAAGAGCCGCTACAGCCTGAATGTTCCCGTGATTATGGCGGGATTAGTGGTAGTGACACTCCCGATGATTATCGTATATATTTTCGGGCAGAAGAAGCTGGTGCAGGGACTCATGTCCGGCGCCGTCAAGGAGTGACCGGCGGGAGACATATGCCGGGAGAGGAGTTATCATGCACAAAGAAGAATTGAAGCAGCTTTCGGAATATTACCTCCGCCATATACTGGATGATGTCATGCCGTTTTGGGATGCGCGCTGTGTGGACGAGGAGTGCGGCGGCTTTTTTACCTGCTTTGACCGGCAGGGCAAGCTGACGGATGACAACAAGTATATCTGGTTCCAGGGGCGGCAGACCTATACATATGCGCTGCTGTACAACCATATCGAGAAACGACGGGATTGGCTCGACAAGGCGCGCCACGGTTTCCGCTTCCTGGCAGACAAGGCCTACGCAGGCGGTGGACGCTGGAATTATAAGCTGGATCGGCAAGGCCATGTGCTGGTGGGGACGACGTCCGTGTTTGCGGATATGCATGTGCTGCAGGCCCTGGGGGAATACAACACGGCCCTGGGCGGACAGGACGCCGAGGCAATGGCGATTATGCGTGCCACATATGATACCCTGGAGCGGAATTTTGCCGACAGATATTTCAAGGATATCTATGAGAACACCTGGCAGGAAAACCACATCTGGCACGATATGTACATGACGGCGCTGAGCGCGATCATGACATGCATCCCGGTGCTGGGGGAGGAGTATACGCGGCCCTTTATTGACGAGTGCCTGGATAAGATATGCAACTGGTTTGCAAGGGACGACTACCGGGCCATATTTGAGACCGTGTCGTGGGATAACAAGCTCTTCCTGGAGGAGCCGGCGGACCGATTCACAAACCCCGGCCATTCCTCTGAGGCGGTATGGTTCATTCTGGAGTATGCGCGCAGCAGCGGCCGGGAGAACCTGCTGCATCGCGCGGTGGAATTTGAGGATTGGGTGTATGAACGAGGGTATGACAAGGTGTACGGCGGCCTGAATTCCTACCTGGATGTGAACGGAACGGAGCCTGTGGCCGTGGATTGGTTTTTGGCCACAAACTCCCTCTGGGATGACAAGGTGTGGTGGGCAAATGCGGAGCAGCTGTGCGCCCTGGCTATGACCTATGAGGCGGGGAAAAACGAGCTGTATTGGGAGCGATTCCTGCGCCACCATCAGTATTGCCGCAGCAATTTCTTTGACCCGGAATATGGCGAGTGGTTCGAGCGGCTGAACGCAGACGGATCGGTCAAGGTGGACGCCAAGGGGACAGAGTGGAAATGCGCATTTCATCTTGTGCGGGCGCTGGTGTACACCCTGGAGGCTCTGCGGCGCATGGAGGCTGCACAGGACGAGTGAGCCCAGTGGCCGGAGAAACTGGAAAATGAAGAATATGCCTATATAAGGCAGGAACGTTCATAATAAAGCCGCAGCGGACCATTTATGGCCCGCTGCGGCTTTGAATAATTATCCGGGGGATAAGTTTTGCGATCAGGCAGGGAGCTTGACCAGCACCAGCAGCGTTCCGGCGACGATCAGCCCAAGGCCCAGAGCTGCCTTATTGGACAGGCGCTCCTTGAACACCAGGGCCGAAAAGCCGATGGACACCAGAAGGCTCAGCTTATCAATGGGCACCACCACGCTGGCGAGCCCATCCTGCAGGGCCTTATAGTAGCACAGCCAGGAGCCGCCGGTGGCCAGGCCCGAGAGAATAAGGAAGATCCACGTCCAGGCACTGAGAGACGTGATGGTGGGCCCGGAGCCCACGATTCATACCATCAGCCATGAAAAGAGCAGCTCCACAATGGTGCGGATGGCTCTGGCGGCGTCTGAATCCGTTTTCCGGATGCCGCACTTGACAAGGATCGCCGTCAGCCCGGCGAACAGTGCGGAAGCTGCCTCCATATTTAACGCTGAAGGTCGGATCCGTCTACCCCAAAAGAAGCTTTTTGGCGGTGCGCTGCCGGGTAACCTGGGGTTGAGAGGAGAGAAGATCTGTGGTAAAATCGAGAAAAACAAAGTGTGTGGAGGGACAGATATGGAGCCAAGAATACTATTGGAGACGCTGGCTGTAGCGGAGCGGCTGAAGGACACCACCCGGCACTGCTACACCCGGAAGGGCCGGCACGAGAGCGTGGCAGAGCACTGCTGGATGATGACGCTGATGGCCTACTTCGTGCGGGATGAGTTCCCGGAGGCGGACATGGATAAGGTGATCCGGATGTGCCTGATACACGACCTGGGAGAGGCATTCACCGGGGATATCCCATCCTTTGACAAGACGGCGGAGAACGAGAAAACTGAGGAGAGACTCCTGCGGGATTGGGTGGACACGCTGCCGGAATTCTACCGGGAGGAAATGACGGCTCTGTATGGTGAGATGGAAAAGCGGGAGACCCTGGAGGCTAAAATCTACAAGGCCATAGATAACCTGGAGGCAGTGATCCAGCACAACATCTCGGACTTGGCTACATGGATCCCCAAGGAGTACGAGCTGAATAAGACCTACGGCGACGACAAGGTGGCCTTCTCCGAATATCTCAGGGACCTGCGGGCGGAAGTCCGCAGGGACACGGAGAGGAAGCTGGGGGAGCGATGACAGGTGAAAAAAGGAAACGCGCTTACGAACGTAAGCGCGTTTTTTGGCGCAGTGGGAGGGATTCGAACCCTCGTGCCGCTTTTGACGACAACACGATTTCCAGTCGTGCTCGTTATGACCTCTTCGATACCACTGCGTATTCTCTTTTTGCTGTGAACAGCAAAATTTATTATACCAAATTTTTGGCGCTTGTCAACACATATTTCCCAAAATCTGAAAGAATTTATGAGCAGGATGTTCCGGAAAACACCCTGCCCATAAATTTCCTTTAATCCAGCTTCTTCGCCACGGTCACCATCACCGTGTCCAGAGCGTTACCCATCCGCTGCATGGCCTGGCCCACAGCGGTTTTCCGGCACTTGGGACGGGGACAGACGATCATCTCTGCGGTGACACCCACCATAATTCCGGCGGCCATGCCCCAGAGAAACGGACTCTTACACATTTGCAATTCACTCCTTTGTCCACGAGGATAGTATCTCCCATTTGCCCGGAAAAAACCGTCAGGGCGGTTGCCAAATTTCGCCGCGTGGCGTATAATATCCATAAAAAAATCGGACAGATAAGAAAAGGAGCTTTTTATGTCTGCTGAACGTCTGCAGGCGGCCATCCGTCGCGCAAAGACGCCGGTGGCCCTGGTGTTGGATCCCCGGGAGGACCGGCTGGAGAAAAAATATTTGAAGAATTTTACCGATCTGTACGGGGATTGCCCCATGGCCCATGCCGAGGCCCTGCGCTACCATGGCAGCCAATCCATCTCTCAGGCGGCGGGGAAGCTGCCGGCGGTGATGCTGCGGGCGGAGCCGTATCTCCGACAGGGCTTCATGGGGATGGATGTGCTCTCAAACCTGGTGAACATGGCCAAAAATCAGGGGCTGTACACCATTGTGGACGCCCGGTGCGCCGGGACGGAGCCGTGGCTTCAGGGGGGCGTGAACGCCGACGCCGTGACCATCCTGCCCTATGGCGGGGCGGAGAGCTGCCGGGTAGCGGAGGACAAGCTGGTCATCGCCGTGCTGCGCACCAGGGAGGCCGGGGTGGCTTCCGTGCAGAATCTTATGGCCGGGGACCGGCAGGTGTTTCAGGCGGCTGGGGAGCAGATGGCCCGCTTCGGCGCTGCCTGCATGGTAGAAACGGGATTTAGCCTGGACATCAAGGACCTGCGCAGGCGGCTGAAGGACGCCTTTCTGATCCTGGCCTGCTGCGATGGAGACAACGCCTATCCCGCCTTTGACGAATATGGCCGCGGCGCCCTGGTGGCGGACGGAGAGCTGCAGTATGCAGAGGATCTGTCCGCGGCCATAGACGCGGCGGTGGCCGAAATGAAGAAAATCATTCAAGTACTGTAAGGAGAACGCCATGACCCGCATTTATTTAGTCAGACACGCCGAGGCAGAGGGGAATCTCTACCGCATTGCCCACGGCCATTATAACGGACTCATCACCGCCCGGGGGTATAAGCAGATCGCAGCCCTGCAGCAGCGGTTTGAGCACATACACATCGACGCCGTATACAGCAGCGATCTGTTCCGCACCCGCACCACGGCCAGGGCCGTATATCTGCCCAAGGGCCTGCCTCTGCACACCGACCCGAACCTGCGGGAGGTGAATATGGGCGTGTGGGAAGGCCACACCTGGCAGCAGCTGCGCATGGAGGACGAGGAGCGCATTGTGGACTTTAACCGCCATCTGGACCGCTGGCAGGTGCCCGGCGGCGAGACGGCTCAGCAGGTGCTGGATCGGTTTATCCCGGCGCTGACGAAGATCGCCCTGGAAAACGACGGCAAAACCGTGGCGGTATTCAGCCATGGGGCGGCGCTGCGGATGGTGCTGGGTACTTTGGAGGGCAGGCCCCTCAGCGAGCTGGGCAGCACGCCCCATGGGGACAACACGGCTATCTCTTTGGTGGAGTATGACGAGGATGGCTTTACCGTGCTGTACCGGGATGACAACCACCATTTGATCGATGCGAACCTGTCCACCTTTGCCAAGCAGAGGTGGTGGAAGGATGAGCGGATGCTGGAGAGCGATATGTATTATCTGCCCATGACCGATGCCCAGCGGAAGGAGCTGGGCATCGGCCCGGAGGGAGAGGCCATTGCCGTGCTGCATGGGGGTGAGCTGGCCGGCGGCGTACAGCTGCTGCCCCAGAAGGAGCCCGGGGTGGGCTGGATTGGCTGGTACGGTCTGCTCCCCACCTGGCGGGGCCTGAACCGGGGCATCGGCCCCCTGGGACAGGCGGTGCAGTATTACCGGGAAAAGGGCGCACAGCATATCCGCCTGCACTGCCAGGACGCGGAGACGGAGAGCTTCTTCCGCCATTACGGATTTGAGAAAACCTCCCAGGGCGACATGGATCTCTACATAGGATACGGAGAAAAGGCATGAGAGGAACGGAATTCCTTCCGGTGAGCCGGGAGGAGATGCGGGCCCGGGACTGGTACTACTATGATTTCCTGGTGGTGATGGCCGATGCCTACATCGACCACCCCAGCTTCGGCAGTACGCTTATCGCCCGGCTTTTGGAGGCAGAGGGCTATCGGGTGGCAGTGCTTGCCCAGCCGGATTGGCACGACTACACGGCCTTTGCCGAAATGGGAAAGCCCCGGTTTGGTGTGTTCATCGGAGGGGGAAACCTGGACAGTATGGTGGCCCACTACACCGTGGCGAAGCGGCGGCGGGACAAGGATCTCTACTCCCCGGGGGGTAAGATGGGGTATCGCCCCGACCGGGCTACCATTGTGTATGCCAACCGGACCCGGGAGGCCTTCGGAAGCGGCACACCCATTATCATCGGCGGGCTGGAGGCGTCGCTGCGGCGCTTTGCCCACTACGACTATTGGGACGATAAGGTGCGCCGGCCCATTCTCTTTGATGCACCGGCGGACCTGCTGGTGTACGGCATGGGGGAGACGGCCACGAGAGAAATCGCCCGACGGCTTTCCCGAAAGACGCCGGTGAAGGATATTACCGACGTCCGGGGCACGGCATTTTTGAGCCAAAGTCCGGAAAAGTGCATTTATCGGCCGGTGACGGCGCCCTCCTACGAGAGCGTCCGGGAGGATAAAAAACAGTATGCCATAGCCACTAAGCTGCAATACGACGAAAACGACCCCATCCGAGGCTGCGGCGTGGTACAGCCCTGTGAGGGCCGGTTCCTCATTGTGAACCCGCCCCAGCGCCCCCTGCCCCGGGAGGAGCTGGACAGGCTCTACGACCTGCCCTTTGTGCGGGAGGTGCATCCCATGTACAAAGAGCCCGTACCGGCTATTGAGGAGGTGCGCTTTTCCATTGCCCACAACCGGGGGTGCTTCGGCGGGTGCAATTTCTGCGCGCTGACCTTTCACCAGGGGCGGATGGTCACCTCCCGGAGCATTGAATCTGTCCTGCGGGAGGCGGAAATACTCATAAAGGACCCGCAGTTTAAGGGATACATTCACGATGTGGGCGGGCCTACGGCCAACTTCCGCCACACCTCCTGCCCGGGGCAGAAAAAGCACGGCTGCTGCAAAAATCGCAGCTGCCTGGCCCCGGAGCCGTGCAAAAATCTGGATGCAGACCACACGGAATACACGGAGCTTTTGCGGCGCCTGCGCAGGCTGCCGGGGGTAAAAAAGGTGTTCGTCCGCAGCGGCATCCGCTACGACTACATGCTGCTGGACAAGAAGGGAGACTTTTTCCGGGAGCTGGTGGACTACCACATCAGCGGCCAGCTGAAGGTGGCTCCGGAGCACTGCGTGTCCTCGGTGCTGGACTACATGGGAAAGCCCCATTTCGATGTATTCGAGAGGTTCTGGCGTAGGTATCAGAGGCTTAATGAGGCGGATCAAAAGGAGCAGTACCTGGTGCCGTATCTCATGTCGTCTCACCCGGGCTGCACCCTCCGGGACAGCGTGCGCCTGGCGGAGTTCCTGCATAAAACCGGGCATCTGCCGGAGCAGGTGCAGGACTTTTACCCCACGCCGGGGACCATCTCCACCTGCATGTACTACACGGGCATCGACCCCCGGGACATGACGGAGGTGTATGTGGCCCGGAGTCCTCACGAAAAGGCCCTGCAGCGGGCGCTGCTGCAGTGGGGACGCAAGGATCTGCGGCCCCTGGTCATAGAGGCCCTGGAGAAGGCGGAGCGGACGGATTTGATCGGGTATGAGGAAAAGTGCCTGATTCGCCCCCAGAAGGGGGAGAAATACTTTGGCAAGAAGCCGGAGGAGCCGACAAGGCCTGACCGGCGGGAAAAGCCCCGGGGCGGCAACTTCCGCCACAAGCGGCCGGAGAATCCGGGCCAAAAGGGAAAAATGCCCCAGCGGAAGAAGGATGCCTTCGCCAAACGGAGAAAAGCGAAATGAATCAAGCCCGGCGATTTTCAAGAGCGGCGGCCGGGCGGGGATATTACTGCCCCATAATTAAGTAAAAATTTTGATGAAGTAATCCTCGGCATGACCGAACAGCGGTCATGCCGAGGATTGCTTCTTTTTTGCTGTGTATTTGGGCCCATGCGGCTGCGTCGTGGTCAGCCGCTATATCACATAGTCATACCCGCCGGGGTCACTGTGGGTCAGATCCGCCAGGGTGATATTCTCAAAGTATTCTGTAATAAGCTTATCCAGGCCCCGCCACATGGGAAGCGTGCGGCATTCGGCGGAGTGAGGGCAAGCATCCGCGCCGGGATCCAAGCAGGAAACAGGAGCGATAGAATCCTCCGTAACGCGCAGGATGCTCTCCACCGTGTACTGCTCGGGCACCTTTGCCAGCTGATAGCCGCCGCCCTTTCCCCGCACGCCGGTCAGCAGCTTTGCTTTTACCAGGAGCTTTATAATGTTCTCCAGATATTTTTCAGATATTTCCTGCCGCTGGGCAATGACCTTCAGCGGGATAAAACCGTCTGCCTGATGCTCGGCCAGGTCGATCATGACCCGGAGCGCGTACCGACCTTTGGTTGAAATCAGCATTTCTGTGCCCTCCTTTTAGGAACAAGCCTATTATACAGCGGGAAAGTGGGTAAATCAATAAAAAATTGAAAAGCCTATTGACAAATGGGGGAGGCGGCATTATAATCCATATAAACCCACAGGAAAGGTTGGTTATTAAATGGGCTTTATATGGAGATACCGATGTTGCCGCTGTCAGTGAGCAGGCATACAGATAACCGGGAGCAGAATACTAAATAAAACAATAACTACTTAGGAGGAAAATACGATGAGTAAGGTATATACATCCGCCGATCAGCTGGTCGGCAAGACCCCGCTGCTGGAGCTGGTTCACATTGAGAAGGCCGAGGGGCTGGAGGCCAAGGTCCTGGGCAAGCTGGAGTATTTCAACCCCGCCGGCAGCGTGAAGGACCGTATCGCCAAGGCTATGATCGACGATGCGGAGCAAAAGGGGCTGCTGAAGGACGGCTCCGTCATTATTGAGCCCACCTCCGGCAATACAGGCATCGGCCTGGCTTCTGTGGCGGCCGCCCGTGGCTATCGCATCATCATTGTCATGCCCGAGACCATGAGCGTGGAGCGCCGCCAGCTGATGAAGGCCTACGGTGCGGAGCTGGTGCTCACCGAGGGTGCCAAGGGCATGAAGGGCGCTATTGCCAAGGCAGATGAGCTGGCCAAGGAAATTCCGGGCAGCTTTATTCCCGGGCAGTTTGTGAATCCCGCCAATCCCGCTGTCCACAAGGCCACCACAGGCCCCGAAATTTGGGAGGATACCGACGGCAAGGTGGACATCTTTGTGGCAGGTGTGGGCACCGGCGGTACGGTTACCGGTGTTGGCGAATACCTCAAGAGCCAAAATCCCAATGTAAAGGTGGTGGCCGTGGAGCCTGCGTCCTCTCCGGTGCTGAGTAAGGGTGTGGCCGGCAGCCATAAGATCCAGGGCATCGGTGCAGGGTTTGTTCCTGATGTGCTGGACACCAAGGTCTATGATGAGATCATTCCTGTGGAAAACGAGGATGCCTTTGCCACCGGCAAGCTGATTGGCAAGAAGGAGGGCGTTCTGGTAGGCATTTCCTCCGGCGCAGCCGTATGGGCCGCCATCCAGCTGGCAAAGCGGCCGGAGAACAAGGGCAAGACCATTGTGGCCCTGCTGCCGGATACCGGCGACCGTTATCTATCCACCCCGCTGTTCGCAGATTGAGGAAAATTCAAAGGGAGGCTGAGCAGCCCCTCCGGCATGAGCCGGAGGGGCTGCTTTTTGCTTAGGAAACAGGGATCAGGAATGGGGACAAACGGATTTCCTGGCTTGCTTGTTTTCTGAAAATGCCGCCGCTTGGGAAGCAAAAAAGCACCTGCTTTCAGTATCGAAAACAGGTGCTTGGAGAGTTGCTCGGCTTTGGAAGCGGAGCGTTACCATTTTCTCTTTTTAATCCTTCCGCTAATCAGGATAGCAGAAAGCAACGCAAAATAACATTGTCCCAAATCAGGCTCTTTTGACGGTATTATAGCAGAAATTTATAAAATTTTCTACCGCTGGCTATCTGTCCCGCCTTTTTCGCAGCTTTTCGCAAGTCGCTCTTGAAAGGAGCATGATTCTATAGTATACTAATCGTAAACGAACGGTCGGTTTGTCTTGAAGGCGTGATCTATATGAAAACAAAAGAGCAACCGCACAACCAGAGAAAATGGAGGTCTTAAAGCAGGGGGTCGCCCTGTTTGCGGATAAGTACAAGGCAAACCAAGCATAAGGCTGTCTGCCGCCGCCTGTTCACGGCGTGGGCGTCGGTGCAAAAGTCCGCCGTAATAATTCCGAACGGAGGAAAGAAGATGAGAACAGAAAGGAAACTACTCACAGGTACACTTTTGGCGCTTTGCGCCGCTCTATTGGTGCTTTGCAGCGTGCTTGCCATAGGATGGAGCAAGGCGGCAAAAACCAACACCGCACTGCCGGAGGTGCGGAACAACGGCACGGCGATCCAGTGGAAATACAGCGATGAAGCCGATTGGCGCGACCTGGTGGCGCTTACCGAGCTGCGGGGCGCTGTCGGAGAAGCCGGCAAGGATGGAGCCAACGGCAAAGACGGCAAGGATGGAGCCAACGGCGAAAATGGCACCGACGGTAAGAACGGAATAAACGGTACAAACGGAAAAGATGGCATTAACGGCGTTGACGGTAAAGACGGAGCCGATGGAAAAAACGGCAAGGACGGAATAGACGGAGCCGACGGCAAAGACGGCAAGGATGGCATAAATGCCAAAAACATAGAGGTACAACGAACAACAGAATACATACAGTGGCGATATGAGGGCGGCGAGTGGCAAAACCTTGTTGCAATCGCTGACATCACAGGCCCCGCCGGGCAGAAAGGCGCAGACGGAGCAAACGGAAAAACACCGGAGTTCCGTGTAAACGAAAACACCCTGCAGTGGCGCTACACCGGCGACGAAATATGGCTGAACCTGTACGATCTTTCCATTCTGAAGGGACTTGACGGTGAGGACGGTGTTGACGGCAAAGACGGCAACACCCCCTTCATCGGCGAGAACGGCAACTGGTGGATCGGAACGACCGATACGGGAGTGAAAGCCGCAGGGGTTGACGGCGAAAAGGGTGACAAGGGCGACAAAGGAGACAAGGGAGACAAGGGACAGAACGGCAGCTGCGCCGGCTGGTTCTATGGTACGCTTTGGACAAAAGGCGATCTTTACAAAGAGGACGGCGCCGAACGGCCCGTTGGGATAAAAGTTTATAAAGAAGCCGAAAGCGGCGGATTTGTTTCTACATACATGGATGAGATATATCTGAAAAAAGGTCACACATACAGCGTAACCATAAGCGCATCTATGGAACTGCAATCTCACGAAGACAGAAGTGGTAATTATTCTGTTCAGATGACGGACAATTATGATGACGGCTTTTGCAGAGAAGCTACGCGCATAAAGAGAGACGGCGTAAAGCTGCCTTATTCAAGGGATCAGCACCATTTCAGTTTCAGCCGGATATATATAGCATCGGACGAAGATATTCCCCTGCGATTCAAAATTGAACAGTCGAGCTACAAAACTACGCTTCTCGGCTTCAACGGCACCATTACAATAACCGCTCTTGACTGAGCCGACATACACGAAAACGGAGGTAATAGAATATGAAAAAACGAATACTCAGTATCCTGCTCACCCTTTGTACGGTGATGTGTGCCATTTCACCTGTGATGAGCTACGCCGACCCGGGAGTATCGGCATCCAGCTCAAGTGCATACGGCGCACTGCTCACACCCGACACAACTCCGCCGGTCGGATGGGCAGAGGATGAAAGCAACCCATACGGTACAAAGAAGGGGCAACCCTTTGCCATCACCCCGTGGTATGAGCCGATCATTTACAGCTACCGCAATGCAGAGGGGCAATCGGCACAGGATCACACCAAGGTGTATGACAAGCTGACACTCGGAAAGAATATTATCGAGTCACCGAGCGGTACATACAGCATTTCCTCGGTCGATAATGTCGCTTTTGCTGTCGGAACAGCTTACGATCCGCTCGGCACGGGCAGAAACGATCACGCTATCTTTGTTGGTCTTTGCGATATGGATAATTCCAAGAACACGGCAAAGATCTGCTATTGGGTGCAAAATCTTGTAAACAACAAGCGCTCCGAGCTTCAGGAAATTGCCGACGCGCCGAAGTGGGCGTGCAAGACCGATTACGGCGAGCTGGAATATCAAGAATTCCGCCACTATTTCAATGTCACGGCGGGCGACTATGACGGCGACGGCAAAATGACCGCCGTTATCACCTATGCCGGCAGTGATGATCTGTGGGGCATTGCCGGAACGGGTATTGCCGGCGAGCAGGCGTTTTACAGAAGATCCTTCGCGGGAGCGGATACCTATTTCGGCGGTTGGGAAACGACCGAATACGAAAAAGATCAGATCACAAAGTCGCTCGTTTCGGTCGACATCGACCGTGACGGCTGTGATGAACTTGCGGTTGTCGCCGGCGCCGCTGAGCCGTTCCCTTACAGCAGCGGTATGCTGCCCGGGATCCCCGGCGTTTCGGCGGATACGTATGCCCTTTTTGTCTCAAAGCTGACGGTGTATAAAAACAGCGGCGGGACCTTTAAGAAAATATCGCAGAAAAAACTGATGACCCTCAATCGTGAGGATGAGAAAGAGGACGGCAACAGGTACTATGACCATATTCGCTTCCCGAACATCACAACAGCCGACGTCAACTGTGACGGATATGAAGAGATCGTCGTTGCGGGATATTACAACGAAGTAAAGGAAGAAAAGACTTACGGTTTTCTTGCCAATTCGGATACCGATGCTTCGAATATGGGATATGCCGTGTATTACAGCGAAAACGATGCGATCACAAATGTTCAGAAGATCGCGATGAGCAGCTACACGGCAGGCGGAACAAACAATAATGGCGTGAAGCCGAAGCCCGCCATGACCGGCGTTGCCATCAACGGAAGAGGCACGCCCGAGCAGGTCTTCATCGCGGGTGCTCTCTATGAGGTGCAGGAAAACGGCGGTCTCAATCTTCTGTGCGATACCACGCGCGAGAAGAACTCGAGTGCGAGATGGTGGTGGTATTATCAGGATGCCATCGCGGGCAACTTTGACCACAACACCGAAGGCCGCGAGCAGGTGATCGCACTTGCCGCCGAAAGACAGAACGGCACCAAAAATGCGCGCAAATTCGATCTGTTCACCGATGTGTTCTATGGTGAGGACTTCGGCAGCGGCACACTGTCAGTTGCCGGCAAATATACGGCGACAGCCGAAAAAGACGAATACTCAAAGCTGTGTCACGCCGTCGACCTCGCATGGGATATGCCGTATAACTGCATTCTGCTTGCGGGAGATGTGAACAAGGACGGCCTGTTTGCCCGCTATGAGGGCAAGGGCTACGGATACTCCGACGCACAGGTGCAGGCGGTGCTTCAGGCGGCTCCCTATTTTGCGGAGCTCGGCGACTATGACCTCGATTTCTCCGACGGTTCCACCACATATACCTTCTCCTCCGGCTATTCGGACACGAAATCCTCATCGCACAACACCTCCTTCGGTGCGTCCATCGTCGCGCAGGGCGACCTGAAGGTGTGGAGATACGAGGCGACGCTCGGATATACCATGGACTTTACCAAGAGTACGGAGGACACTCTTTCAAAGGAATACAGCGCCTCCTTTAATGCCGGCGGCAATGATTCCGTGGTGCTGTACCGCGTGCCGGCAACAACATATTATTACTCGCTTTATGACCCGCAAAAGGGCGATTTTGACCTCAGCGAGCGAAATACCATTGCCCTGATGATTCCCGGGCAGCCGGTCTACACCATGCTTGACCGGGAGTATTACGATGAGTTTGCCGCACTGTATAACGAAACCTACAAGGCGGATATTGCGGCGGGAAAGGCAAAGGCTCTGCCGATACTGAGCAGCCATGTCCTGCCGGAAAATGCCGAGGGCGACCCGTTCGCCTATTGGTCGAATACCGCTACTACCGCCGACTATGTTTCGAAATTTGAGTCGCTCAGTAAGCAAAAATATGAGCTCGGCTTCGGTGCAAGCAGTATCACAAACGACTGGACGACCACGTCCGAACATGCCGAAGGAGTTGAGATGGCTCACGGCTTCTCCGCCTCGATGAAAAACACGTGGGGTGTAGACGCATTCAATATGGGCTTTGTGATTGATCTGAGCTACAGCAAAGCAACGGGAACGGTCTACACCACGACCGAAAGCAGCGGCGCCAGCGGCACTGTCAACAACATCGACCGCCGTTCGCTCCTTGCCTCCTACGGAATCGGCTACGATGTCTCCGGCCAGTACGGCTTTACCTGGGATTTCGGTATGCGCACATGGACGGCAGGAGATCAGAAGATTCCCGTGTTCGGTTATGTGTTGACCAATCTTCGTGCCGCACCGCCCATACCGACACTTACGGGCGTATCCGTAACGGATAACCGGAGCGCAAAAATCACCTGGAAGGCGCCGACGGCAGATCTCAGACGCCCCTATGCCGGGTATCATATCTGGATGCGTATGGATGACGGAGAGTTTGAGCGTGTGACCGAAGCTCCGCTTTCTGCGGAAGAGCTTTCTTATACATACACCTCACTGCAGGCGGATACCACCTATACCTTTGCAGTCTCCTCCGCGACAGACAAAAGAATGGTATCGGCACTGTCCAACACCAAAACCTTCTCAACCTTTGCGGGTGCCGACGGCAGAGAAATCGAATTCCGCAGTAACGGCAGCAGTATCCAGTGGCGATATGCGGGTGAAAGTGACGACGCATACCGTGATCTTGTCTCACTTGCCGAGCTGACGGGAAATGACGGCGCAGACGGAAAGCAGATCGAACTGCGGGTATATAACGGATTTGTACAGTGGAAGTACAGCGATGATTCCGTCTGGAACGATTTGATTGCCTTGTCGGATCTGAAGGGCGACAAGGGCGACAAGGGCGACAAGGGAGATAAGGGAGATAAAGGCGACCCCGGACAGGACGGAAAAGACGGCATAACACCTCGGCTTAAAATCGGGGAAGATAACCTCTGGTATGTCTCCTATGACGGCGGACAGACATGGGTATCCCTCGGTGTGAAAGCCACCGGAGAGAAGGGCGATACCGGTAAAGACGGACAACAAGGCGAAAAGGGCGATAAAGGCGATAAGGGTGACCCCGGAGATGCCGGCACACCGGGACAGAACGGCAAGAACGGAACAAACGGTGCCGGCGGCGCAAGCGGCGCTGACGGTAAAAACGGGAAAGACGGTAAGGACGGAATCGGAATCGCCAAGGCGGAGATCAATGCGGACGGCGAACTTGTTATCACATATACCGACGGAAAGACGGTCAATCTCGGCAAGGTCGTCGGCGCGGACGGTAAGGACGGTCTGACCCCCTTTATCGGCGAAAACGGCAACTGGTGGATCGGCGAGAAGGACACCGGTGTAAAAGCGGCGGCGGATGCAGCAGTCCCCGCAGGCTCCGGAAACATATCCGCATCCTCTCCTGCTTTGATTGTTATCGGTTCTGTTGCGGGGCTTGCGCTGCTTGGTAACCTCGGCTTGATTTTGTACATTGTACTGAAAAAGAAAAAGAGTCTTGTTTGAGGCTGCAAAACGGAGGTAGCAAGAAATGAAAAAACGAATACTCAGTATCCTGCTCGCCCTATGTATGCTGTTCTGCCTTGTGCCGACTACGGCGTTTGCCGAGGGTGAGACAAACAGGAAAGTCGAAACGGAACAAGAGCTTGTCGATGCGCTGGGGGACAGCAGCGTAGACATCATCACGCTGAAAAATGACATTGCAATCGGCACGACCCTGACCGTCCTCCGCAAGGTCACCCTCGATCTCAACGGCTATGTTCTGAAAATGACCGGCAGCGGCAGCGTTATTATCCTCGATAATAAGAGCGGCATCACCGGCGACCTGACCCTTATCGACAGCAATCCCACGGCGGAGCACAAATTCAAGGTTAACGGCGCAGAACCTTGGGTGCTGGACGACAGCGGTACAGAGACCGTCTATGGTGGCATCATCACAGGCGGCACGGGCAGCCGGATCTTCTTCTCCGACGGGGTGGGAGGCGGCGGCGTGATCATCGGCAGCGGCGCACTCACCATGAACGGCGGCAATATCGTCGGCTGCATAGCCAATAGAGGCGGTGGCCTGTTCCTCTCAGACGGTTCGTTCACCATGAACGCCGGCAGCATTGTCGGCTGCTCAACACCAAACAGATTAACGACCGGAGAGGCCTTTCACGGCGGCATATACGCTTTTGGTCCGATGGCGAACGGAGACACAACCGGCGTGATCACGTTGACCGGCGGCCTGATCAAAAACAACGGCAGATACGCTATCAATGCTGCGTATATGACCACAATTTACGCCAACGGCGGCGAGGTATACGGTGAGGTTCACCTAAGTCAGGCATGTAAGATCACCTGTCTTGCAGAAGATAACGGTATTACCGCCTTCAAAGGCAAGACGGTGATCGGCGGAACTTCCAGTGTAAATCCAAGCCATGTTGACTGGGGCCTCTTCTACGGCGGTCTGTATATTTACGGCAATACGACCGGCGTCATCGTGACCTACAAGGACGGCGACAGTGAATACGCAAAGCAGGTTCTGCCCTCCGGCACTCTCGCGACGCGTCCCGATGCTCCCGCCGCCACACCGGACTATACCTTCGGTGGCTGGAACAAGGCCGACGGCACGGCGTGGGATTATGCAAGCGATAAAGTCACCGATAACATAACATTGTATGCAAAATGGGCAGCGAACACCTACACGATTACCTTCGACACCGCCGGCGGCAGCGAGATTGCTCCGATTACGCAGGACTACGGCACGGTAATTACCGCACCTGAAGCCCCGACAAGAGAAGGATATACCTTTATCGGCTGGGATAAGGAAATTCCCACGACTATGCCCGCTGAAAATATGACTGTCACCGCGCAGTGGGAAATCAATCAATACACAATTACCTTTGACACCAACGGCGGCAGCGAAATCGCACCCATTACACAGGACTACGGAACGGTGATCACCGCCCCTGCCGACCCGACAAGAGAGGGCTACACCTTTATCGGCTGGGATATGGAAATTCCCAAGACCATGCCTGCCGAAAATATAACGCTCAAAGCACGGTGGAAAGATATCGAAAAGCCGACGGGCGAAATTAAAATCAGCGAGAACAGTTGGAAAGCGTTTCTCAACAACATCACCTTCGGTCTGTTCTTTAAGGACACGCAAACGGTGACGATCACCGCAGCCGACAACAGCGGCGAAACGGTAACGGTTGAATATCTGCTGTCAGATAAGGAATTGACAAAAGCGGAGCTTGACGGCATGACCTTCACAGCGTACACCGCACCGTTCGGCATTGACCCCGATAACGAATACATTATCTATGTCAGACTGACCGATAATGCAGGCAATACGGACTACATCTGCTCGGACGGCATTGTGCTTGACGGCACAAGCCCGGTTATCACCGGCATTGAGGACGGCAAAATCTATTGCGAGGCACAGACGGTCACCGTTGACGAAAAGTATGTGGACACCGTCACCGTGAACGGAACGGAGGTCGAGCTTGACGAAAACGGCAGCTTTGTCCTCTCCCCGGCGGACGGCGAGCAGAAGATCGTTGTCACCGACAAGGCGGGCAACACCGCCGAAATGACCGTTACGGTCAATGACGGACACACCTTCGGTGAATGGGCATCGAACGGCGACGGCACGCACACCCGTCAATGCACGGTGGACGGCTGCAACGGGCTTGAAACAAAGGATTGCTCCGGCGGCAAGGCAACCTGCGCCGAAAAAGCGGTATGCGAGGTTTGCGGCAAGGCTTACGGAGAGCTTGACCCGAAGAACCACACCGACTTAAAGTATATCCCCGCCAAGGCGGCCACCGAGGATGCCGAGGGCAATACCGAGTATTGGTACTGCGGCGGCTGTGATAAGTATTACAGCGACAAAGACGACACCAAGGAAATCAAAAAAGCCAACACGGTAACGGCGAAGCTGCCGAAATCTCCCCAGACCGGCGACAACAGCAACCTCATGCTGTGGATCGCACTGCTGTTTGTCAGCGGCGGTGCTTGCACAGTGCTTACCGTGAAACGCAAAAAAATGTATCGACACGGAGGTAACAGAATATGAAAAAACGAATCCTCAGTATCCTACTTACCCTTTGTATGGTGCTATGCCTTGTGCCGACTACGGCGTTTGCCGCAGGCGGTGCAAAAGCCATTCTGCCCGGTACGAGCGCCCAAAGCATATTAAAGATCGACAAAAGCAGGCTGTCCTTTGCGGGGCATGAATGGTGGGTGATCGGCCAAAAGACCGACAAAAGCAATAATGCGCCCATCATTACCCTGCTTGCGGTAAACAATGATTTCGGAGATGTCCCGTTCCGCACGGGGAGCGCCGTGCCGTTTGAAAATGCAAGTCGCTACAGCGAGGACAACGGTTATTATGCCAACAACCCGTCCGATATGTCGCAATGGAGAAAGCCCAATGAGTATGCGGGAAGCACCTTGCAGCAGAAAATGGTTTCCCTGGCCGAGGCGATCCCCGAAAAGGAGCAGGCGGTCATCCGCCCCAAGGACATCACCGAGGGAATCACCGGGCAGGAGGTCAAAGCGCAGAAGCTCTGGGCCTTCTCGCAAGAGGATAGTATTTATTTGTACAGAAATTCGTGCAAGTACGCTGCACAGTGGTGGACGCGTTCTTCCAATGAGGTTTACGGCTACGGATCGTGGACGATTCATCCCGATGGCAGAAGCGGCAGCGCCCTCAACGTGGACTACGATGCTGCCGTGCGGCCTGCCATGGAGATGGATCTGTCCTCCGTTCTCTTTATATCTGCTGCCGAGCACGGAAAAGTTGCAGATTTAACGACCCCGATCGCCGAATACGCCGGAGATGAATGGAAGCTGACCTTGCATGACAGCGACCGCGACGATTTTACGGCAAAGACGGTGCTGGTCAACGGTAGTGTGCTGGAGGTCGAATACAAGAACGCAAAAGTGGGCGATAATGAATATATATCTGCCGTTATTAAGGATGCGGACGGGAGCATTTCCCGCTATACACGCGTTGTGCAGCTGGACGGCACGACAAACGGTACACGCGGCAGGGCAGCGATTGACCTGACCGGCATAGACATGACCGGCAAGACGCTCTGCGTGTTCAACGAGCAGTTTAACGGCGATCATAAGACCGACTATGCCGGCGCACTTCGGGAAGTGAAGCTGACGGATGAGATCGACGAACAGTTTACCCTCGCCCCCGGCGGCAGATATTATTTTGACCTTTCGGCGATGAATATTCCCGGAACGGCAAACGGCGGAAACTCAGATGGTGCGGTTTCTTTGCCGGATACGTCGCTGCACTATGTTCCCTTTACCTATGTGGGAACGATAGAAGCCTACAAACTCACGTCTGCGACGGCAACCACCGAGGAGTATGCACAGCAGAACAAATATCCCCACAGCCTGTTTGTGGCGGACTATGCCGTAACGCATACGATTAGCTGGGGTGGCCTGAATGACGAAGGTCTGATTTTCGGCAAAAATTATGCCAGCGGCGGCGTGGACTATACCCTGCGCGCACCGTCTGTGGGAAGTATCTCTACAGGTTCGGGCGATTCCCAACGCGGCGTGCCCCAAAGCAACGAATGGGACACGATGCTGAACAAGAACAGCGGATATATCCAAAACTGGAATAAAATGTATTCGTGGGGACAGGATACTTCTTCTGCCGCCGAGTCGTTCCGGGCGTACCGTGGGTACAACTCGGCCCGCTTCTGGTATTACACCTCGTCCTCGTTTCGGAACGTCTACCTCGGTTTCCGCCCCGTCCTTGAGCTGCCGACAGATCTTGCCGCCGACAGCCTGAAAATAGTAGAGCTGCTAACGGGTGAATTTATGCCCGGCGAGCAGCAGAACTGGATCAATATTATCGTGAAAAACGGCGAGAGCTTCACTGCGCCCTCTGCCGAGGGACTGCCCCGCCCGGACGGCATTTCGGCAGATGCACAGCTGTGGTGGGTAGACGAAAATTCAAACTTCTACAAGCCCGGCGATACCGTTCCCGCAGATGTTTCGGCACTTACCGCTTTATGGGGCGGCTTCGGTCTGTTTTTGGATCGGGGCGACGGCGAGGTCGAGGTCACGCCGGACAATTATACCGATATTTTCGGCGACGGGACTGCCTCCTTTGTTCTGCCTAAGGGCAAGAACTTTAGTACACTTAGGGATTCAGTGAATCTGACAGGCAAGGATATTTTGGAAATTTATTCGACCGGCAGGCTTGAAAGGTACGGCAGTGTTTTCCCGAATCTGAAGCTCAAGAATGCCGACCTGACCTCTGTGAGGCTGAGCGAAGAGTATATCGGAGATCAAAGTCCGCTCTTTGTCACGCTGGACGGAAAGAATACCATCGGAAGCCTGAACGGAATTATCGAGAGCAATAACACCCTTTCCGTTCTCGGCAACGGCTCGCTGACGCTGAACGGCGCACTGACGCTCGGCCGATACACCCAATACGGCGGCGGCAGCGTCACCATGACGGACGGGCTGACAGCGTACGATCTTACCATAGACAGCGGCTCGCTTACCGTAACGGGCGATCCGCAGGCCATTACGCTGCGGAATCAAGATATCGGCTATCTGGAAATGGGCGACGGTGCGCGGCTGTTCACGGGCTCTTCGGCACAGGATGCCACAGAGGCTGCCGTGCCACAGCTTTCCGCTGAAATGCAGGAAGTGTATCAGCGCTATCTGGCGGAGGACAGCACGCTGACAAATGAAGAGATTTCCGCGCTGAGCAACGCACTCAGAGAGCGGTTCAACGCTATCTTCCGGCAGCTTCCCGGCAAGACCTATGTGCGTATCACGGGTGCTTGGGATGTGACCTATCAGCCCGGCACAGACGGCTCGGGCAATGCGGTCACAGATATTAAGTTCTATAACGATGTTCTCACGTTGCGAGGCGCTTTGTTCACTCGCACGGGGCACACGCAAGTAGGCTGGGCGACGACAGACGGCGGCGAAAAGGTGTACGGTCTTGATGATATTTATACCAAAAACGAGGCGCTGACGCTCTATCCCGTTTGGAACACGAATCAATACACAATTACCTTTGATACTGCAGGCGGCAGCGAAATCGCACCCATTACACAGGGCTATGGCACGGCAATTACCG